>Ga0115002_10006627_pt1 | contig 13267 bp, 13 predicted proteins | sample ArcticOcean_MG_C_8_FD_89576 | JGI IMG/M metagenome (GOLD analysis project Ga0115002, IMG submission 89576) | Marine microbial communities from western Arctic Ocean - ArcticOcean_MG_CB11_86 | ecosystem: Environmental > Aquatic > Marine > Oceanic | place: Arctic Ocean: Canada Basin | collected...
AGTTGGAAGCCGACCGGATGGGTAACCTGCTGTTAGCCGAACCCGAATTCAAAAACGAAATGCGGGCCGTTCTGGAAGAACGTCGGCACCGTACCGACGACAATCCGCGCGCACCGTGGGGTGAAACGGCGCGCTCAGTTGCGTACCAAACCAGCCCCTACCGCCAGCCAGTGATCGGTTGGGCCGCAGATCTGCAGAACATGCGAATCGAGGACCTGCGAGAATGGTATAAGCGGTGGTACGCCCCGGATAATGCAACCGTAGTCGTCGTTGGCGATGTCTCTCCAGAGCAAGTCTTAGCACTAGCCAAAAAACACTTTGGGCCAATAGCCCGACAATCAATCGCTGGCCCAAAAAGCCGACCAGAGGTTTTACAACAGGGCACCAAGACCGTTACGGTAACAAGCGATAAGACCCGTGTGCCGCAGCTATATATGGCCTATAAGGTACCTGTTTTGAACGATGCGCTCGCGCCAGATAGTGAAATCAAGGAATGGGAAATCTACGCGTTGGACGTTCTCGCAGGGACTTTAGATGGGGGTCCTAGCGCCCGATTGCCGCGAGAGCTAGTCCGCGAAGCTAAACTTGCAGCAAACGTCAGCGCGGACTATTCCTCGACGTCAAGGTTGGCAACGCTGTTTAGTTTCGCTGCGGCGCCGAGCGGAGCCAACACCCTAGAAGATCTTCAGCGCGCTATTGTTAACCAGATCGAAAAACTGCAAAAAGAACCACCAACCGCTGCAGAGCTCGATCGCATTAAGACGCAAGTAGTTGCAGATAGGATTTATCAACGCGACTCAATGTTCTACCAAGGTCTTATTATCGGAACTTTGGAATCGGTCGGCCTAGATTGGCGCTTAAATGATAAATATGTTCAGAACATCAAGGCAGTTACGCCCGAGCAGGTTCGCCTCGTTGCAGCTAAATATTTGTTGCCGGAACGATTGACCGTTGCGAAACTCTTACCTGGCGCTGGAGAGTAGCGTGATGAAAAATTACCTGAGTACTATCCTGATATACCTTGTGTTGCATATACCCTTTGCCGCGCAAGCAACCCCCGAAATACAACATTGGGTGACCAGCAACGGCGCGCGGGTGTATTTCGTCGAAGCCCCCGAGATTCCAATCCTAGACGTTCGCTTTGTTTTTGATGCTGGGAGCTCGCGCGATGGTACCAAACCCGGGTTGGCACAGCTCACCAGCAGTCTGTTACGCGAAGGCGCCGGCGAATTTGATGTAAATCTATTCAACGATCGAGTGGCCGATACTGGCGCCATGTTTTCAACTGGCGCGCTGCGTGATATGTCATGGATCTCGTTGAGATCATTATCTGACGACAAGTATTTGATCCCTGCTTTAGCGCTTATGCAAGCTGCCTTAAGCAAACCTAGATTTGATACCGCCGCTTTCGACCGTCGTAAAGCGAATACGCTGATCGGCATCAAACAAGAAAAACAATCGCCCTCGGCAATTGCGAGTAAAGCCTTTTATACAGCGGTGTATGGCGCGCATCCTTACGCTACCCCAATGTCAGGTACCGAAGGATCTGTAGCAGCGTTAACGCGCGAAGACGTTGTGGCCTTTTATCGCCGGTTCTATGTTGCTAAAAATGCGACGGTCGCGATCGTCGGTTCGGTATCGCGCGAACAGGCCGAGCGAATAGCAAACCAACTAAGTAATGATATTGTAAGTGGTGAAGTCGCCCCTCCTCTACCAGGCGTAGCGCTCTTACAAGACGCGGCTACGCAACATGTCGAGTTTCCGTCGATTCAAAGCCATGTAGTGATGGGACAACCCGGTATCAAGCGTGGCGATCCGGATTATTTTTCACTGCTAGTTGGAAACCACATCCTTGGTGGTGGCGGCTTGGTCTCAATTTTGTTCGATGAGATACGCGAAAAGCGTGGGTTGTCATACAGTGTTAATAGTCGTTTCATACCGATGGCTGAGCTCGGGCCGTTTACGGCATCTTTGCAAACGGATAGTTCACAGGTTGATGAGGCCATCTCGGTATTGCGCGATGAAATTAATAAATTTATCGCTAGTGGACCGACGTCGAAAGATTTGGACGCTGCTAAGCAGAATCTGATCGGCGGGTTTCCTTTGCGCATCGCGAGTAATTCCAAAATCCTCGAATACCTGGCCATGATTGGTTTTTATCGATTACCACACGACTACCTACAAACATTCTCCGATCACGTTGCCGCGGTTAGCGTCGATGGCGTGCGAGCTGCGTTTAAGCGACGTTTGTTACCGGATAAAATGATCCTAGTTGTGGTTGGCCGCACGGACCCCGAAGATGGTTAGGCTGAGCCGCGAGTTCGGTTTGGCCGCTGCATGAGCTCTCCATGAGCGCGCGTAGGCGCACACGTGGGACGCGATCGCAGAAGGGACAGGTTAGAATTATCGGCGGCACGTGGCGCGGTCGAAAGCTATCGGTCGCCGAACTGCCAGGATTGCGCCCGAGTTCTGATCGGGTGCGTGAAACGTTATTTAATTGGCTTAGCCCGTATATGAGTGGCGCGCGTAGTCTGGATCTTTTCGCCGGTACCGGTGTCCTCGGTTTCGAAGCACTATCACGCGGTGCGGCGCATGCGACCTTACTGGATAACGACGGTTCCGTCGTTGAATTCCTCCGTCAACATGTCGAGATGCTCGGTGCCAAAAACGCGCAAGTCATCCAGGATGATGCGTTGGCATGGTTACGCAGCGGAAGCCGTTCGGAATTCGACATCGTATTCTTGGATCCACCGTTTGGGCAACAATACATTGAAGCCGCCCTGCTCGAGTTAGCAGCAGGTTGGCTGAAACGTCGAGCATGGGTGTATCTTGAAACGGAGAAAATCCCTATATTGCACCTCGAAGCGGCCCCATGGCAGATAATTCGTCGTGGGCAAACCGCACATGTACAGTTTGCGTTGCTAGAATTTAATCGCTTGACCGACCAATTGTCCGGCCTAGATGTCGCAAACCCAGACTAAACGCAAGCCGATAACTATGGGAGTCGTTAGGTGAAAAAAATCGCCGTCTATCCGGGCACGTTTGACCCGATTACAAATGGTCACGCAGACATCGTGGCGCGTGCCGCGCGAATTTTTGATCAAGTCATCGTCGCAATTGCCGGCAGCACGTCGAAATCAACTGCATTTTCTACCGATGAAAGAGTAGCGCTTGCTGAAACCGTGCTAAGTCCATTTACTAACGTTAACGTCACTAGGTTCGATGGGTTAATGGTCGAATTCGCCGCGGCTCACAAAGCGTGTGCCGTTTTACGCGGACTGCGTGCTGTGTCGGATTTTGAATTTGAATTTCAACTGGCCGGAATGAATCGTCGCCTGAATCCAGATATCGACACGGTCTTTCTCACGCCTTCAGAAGAGTTCTTGTTTATTTCCTCGTCATTGATCCGAGAAATATCCGCGCTCGGTGGCGATGTAGCAGAGTTTGTTCACCCGGCTGTCAGCGAAGCATTGCAAGCACGCTTAGGCGCGAATAAAAGTAAGCGTGATTAATCTCAAGCCCGCTATTAAATCATTGCAATGGCGTTATTGATAACCGACCAATGCATCAACTGCGACGTGTGCGAACCAGAGTGCCCGAACCAGGCGATCTCGGAAGGGCATGAGTACTATGTCATCGACCCGGCGCGTTGTACGGAATGCGTCGGCCATTTCGATACCCCTCAGTGTGTAGAGGTGTGTCCGGTCGATTGCATCCCGTTAGATCCACAGTGGCCCGAATCGGATGGACAACTTCTGGCTAAATATCACCGGCTGCAGGGCCGACAAGAGGGATCAGAGAAATGAGACCTATATCATCGATTTTTAAAGTCGTGCTCGGTCTGTATTTGGTCTCGCCGGTCGCGGTCCAAGCCGCGAGCGATCCCGGTGTTCAACCGCCGCAGGCCGCTGTAGCCTCCGCCCATCCGGCAGCAACCGCCGCTGGGCGCGAGATCCTGGAAGCCGGGGGCAATGCATTTGATGCGGCAATAGCGATCGCCGCAGCCCTCGCCGTCGTTGAACCTTACAGCTCTGGCATCGGTGGTGGTGGGTTCTTTTTGCTTCACCGTGCCGCCGACGGGCGAGACACGATGGTGGATGCGAGGGAAAAGGCGCCGCTTGCGGCTACCCACGACATGTACCTAGATGAGGACGGTGGGTTCGTACGCGAAAGATCGCTTAACGGACCGCTCGCTGCCGGGATCCCCGGAACCCCCGCTGGACTCGTATACCTAGCCGACCATTATGGGCGCCTGGATCTTAGCCAAAACCTTGGCCCGGCGATCCGGTTGGCGAGCGAAGGGTTTGAGGTCAAAGCGCGTTATCATCGGATGGCAAACTTTCGCAAGCACGCCATGGCCGAATACCCATCAACGGCGTCTATATTTTTAGGCGACGATGGCGTAGCGGACCTCGGCGAAATCATCAAACAACCCGATCTGGCGAACACCTTGCGTCTGTTGGGTGAGCACGGCCGAGCCGGGTTTTATGCCGGCGATATCGGCAAGCGCCTAGTCGCTGGTGTACGCGCCCATGGTGGAATTTGGAACCAGCAAGACCTCGATCACTATAGCGTGGTGGAGCGTCGGCCGATCGTGATCGACTATCGCGGTGTCCGGATCGTCACAGCGCCCCCGCCTTCGTCAGGCGGGGTAGTAATGGCCGAGGCGTTCAATATTCTCTCGCAGTTCGATTTAGCGTCGATGACCGACGATACCCGCCGACACGTTGTGATTGAGGCGATGCGTCGCGCTTATCGAGACCGGGCGGAATACCTCGGCGATCCCGATCACGTAGAAATTCCGGTAGCACGACTCGTGAGCCTAGGCCACGCCAAGACCCTAGCTGCGGACCTGTCGATTGACCGTGCAACCCCGAGTGCTGACCTACGACCAATCGGCGAGGGTAAGGGAGAAGATACCACGCACTTTTCGGTTCTCGATGCACAAGGAAACCGAGTGGCCGCAACCTTGAGCGTAAATTATCCGTTCGGAGCCGTATTCGTTCCGGATGGCACCGGTGTGTTGCTAAATAACGAAATGGATGATTTCTCCGCGCGTCCGCTTACACCGAACGCCTACGGTCTCGTCGGTGTCGCGGCAAACGCAATTGAGCCAGGAAAGCGTCCGTTATCTAGCATGACCCCAACGTTCTTAGAGTCCGGAGATCAGATCGGGATTCTAGGAACGCCGGGCGGTAGTCGCATCATCAGTATGGTGATGATCGGCATCTTGGACTTTATATCTGGAAATAAACCGGACTCATGGGTGGCCGCAAAGCGTTTCCATCATCAGTATCTGCCCGACCAAGTACAGTTCGAGCTCGGCGGCCTGACCGCGGATGAGCAGCAAGATCTAAAGCATCGCGGTCACGAGTTGAAGGAGATAAGCCGCAATTACGGCAATATGCATGCGATCTTGTGGAACCTAGCTAAAGGCGAAGTCGACGCTGCCAGTGATCCTCGTGGTGAAGGCGCGGCGGATGTTTTCAAGACTCCAGCACAACCTTAATGCTGACATTTTGGACAATAAAAGCTTGAGCGTTGTCCAATCACTTGCTGGCGAATGATCCCGTGTTCGCAAGAACAGCGTTGGCCTGTACGACCATAGACTTTCAATTTAAACCGGAAATAACCAGGTTCCCCGTCGCTGTGGACGAAGTCGCGCAAGGTTGTACCACCGGCCTCAAGCGCTTCCTCCAGCACCTCACGTACGGCAACAACTATCGCGCCGTAGCGCCGTTGGCTGATCCGTCCTGCTGCACGATTCGGGTGGACCCCGGCACGATGTAACGACTCGCTCGCATAAATATTACCAACTCCGACGACGATGCTGCTATCCATAATAAAATTCTTAACCGCTGCCGTACGCCGGTGCGATCCCTTGCGTAAATAAGCTCCGGTAAATTGCTCGTCCCAGGGTTCGGGCCCCAGGTGTCGTAAGAGGCGATGCTCGGCCAGCGGCTCCTCGGTCCATACCATTAATCCAAACCGACGTGGATCGTGCAGTCGCAGACACAAAGTTGAATCAAACGTGATTTCGACATGGTCGTGTTTCTTAAACGCCGTTCCTGGTTTGACGATGCGGAGGCTACCGGACATACCGAGGTGCACGATGAGCGAGCCGACATCGAAGCGGAACAACAGGTATTTAGCGCGGCGCTCAACGGCACGCAATCTAAGCCCATCTAAGCGTTGTGGCAACGAAGCGAGCACGGGTTGCCGCAACCGGGGATTGCGGACCTTGACCGCTGAAATTTGTCGGCCTTCGAGTAATGGGCCGACCCCGCGGCGGGTCGTCTCAACTTCGGGTAACTCAGGCACGCCGTCTACGCCACCAAATTAATACACCGTTTAAAACGAATGCAGCAGGTAAGCCAACCAGAAACCCGAAACCAATAATAGCCTTGTGCCAGTCTTTTAATTCTAAACGGTTATCTTCAGCGTCTCGGCTTGGGACCGAGATCATGCGATCGTCGTGTGACAACCATTCGACAAGGCGCACACCGAGGTCTTGATTGCCGCTGTTTTGCAGATAGGCATTGGCTAGAAAATCTCCGTCGCCGACAACCACGACGCGTTGCTCGCGCTCTCCTTGGTTGCGCGACATGGCGATCGCGACTGGTAACGGGCCAAGGAAGTCTGCGTGATCGTCAAAGCTAACATTACCATCCAATGGATCGGTTTCACTCCACGCCTTCTCGCCGCTCGATATCAGTCGAGTCGCAGTCCACCCATCGGGCGTGCGGACGTTGATGCCGACAGCATAAAACATGACCGTCGTGTAGTTAAAACTGACTAATGATGGATGTTTTGCATAGCGGTTAAGCAGAATAAAGGCGGGGTTGTCGACACCCTGTGCGAGCGTGACAGGATCGACGATCGTCCCTGGGATAGGTTCGAAACCGACGGCGCGTTCTAGCGTACGAAGCGTTGTTGGGCGATCCGGATCGGTTAGCCACAATAAATTTCCTCCGGCATTCAAATATTTAACCATCGCGTCAGTCTCGGCCGATTGAAAATCGACCTGTGGACTTGCGAGCACTACAACGCTTGCGTTGTCTGGTACGGCCCTAAACTCGGTCAAATTAATTTCTTGCACGTTGAACCCGCGCTTTTCAAGCACCGCTGCCCAGTCAGATACATCATGGTTCGCGCGGCGTACTGAGCTACGCTCTCCGTGACCCGTAATAAAAACAATCCACTGATCCTCTGCGCGCGCGAGTCGTGACAAGGCCTCGGTGATGCCTTGTTCGCTATATACGGTCGTGCGTTCTTGGCGGGTCCCGTTTTGAATGATGATTTCGCCATCGCGAATCTCCTCACGGCGTACTTGTTCGGGCTCGCTCACGGGGTCAACAAATCGAAAGATTATTCCAGGCCGGTGGCGCTGGTAGCGGTCGATTAACGGTTCAATTTGTTCGCGCCGTAGATTCTTTGCTGGCAGATATGCCGTGATTGTGAGGGGGTCATCGAAATTTTCCAGTACAGCCAAGCTTGTCGTCGACAAGGTGTGGGTTTGTGCTTGCGTTACATCATGGCTGATCGGGTTTTGCGTGCTAAACCACGCGAGCGTAATAGCAACGGCGGTAGCGGCGACAAGCCGGCAGGCATGCACTAGGCGTGCATGCCAACGCAGCGATTTAAAGAGGTTTACGATCACCATCCAGACGCCACGTGGTGACATACAATGCAAGCGCAATAATGATAATGAAATACGCAAGGTCCGAGGTGTCTAGTAGACCTTGAGCTATTCGTTGAAAATGGTTGAGGCTCGATAAATAACTAAACAAACCTGCGTCCTGCCCTAGACGAGTCGCCCAATCTATTAGCCACAGGCCACTAAGCAGACCGAAAGTCATGATCGCCGCTACCGAGGGTTGGGCGAAGATCGCAGAGAACATAAGGCCAACCGCGGTGTATGCGCTCATCAGCACAAATAGCGCGAGTAGCCCGGACAAATAAAGTCCGACATCCAGCGTGGCACCCCACATCAAGGTCAACGGCATCAGCGCAATAATGACCCAGAGGATCGCGAGTAACGCCCCAATGCCAATAAACTTGCCGGCCACTATTTGGAACGATGTAACCGGTGAGCTGTACAGCAGCGCCAAGGTTCCATTGCGTCGCTCCCCGCTCAAGCTTGCCATGGTGATTACCGGTATAAAAAACAACATCAGCAACGCGCTAACCCCTATAGTCGGCGTTACGACAACCTCAGTCACACCTGGCGCCTCAGGTATTGCGCGTAGTTTGTCGGCAAAATGCAGATAGGTTTCGATCTGCGCGAGAAACTGATAGGCAAGTACGAACTGTGCCATAGCGAGCAACGACCAAGCCAAAGGCGTGCGGAACAAGGCAATTGTTTCCCGCGTCGCGATGACTCGAATCATGCAAAATCCGCCCCATCGTTGCAGGTAAGGTTGACGAACACCTGTTCGAGTGGAGACGTATCCCGGCGCAGTTCTCGCAATGTCCAGTTTTGCGCTACCGCTTGCCGAGTTAACGAGTTTGCTGCGACATCAAAATCAACCACCTGCAAGAGGTAATGACCTTCGCCGAGCGACTCACCACTCGTTATGCCAGCGATAAGGCTCCAGTCTGGATCTGAGCTTAGTCCGTCGAGTTGGATGCGCATGGCGTGTTGCGCTTGATCGACGCGCTGATTAAACGCGATGTGACCATGGTGCAATATCGCGACCCGACTACACAATGCCTGCGCTTCCGATAACACATGAGTGGATAGAATAACCGCATGGCGTTGCGTTAGCGCTTTGATAGTGGACCGTACTGATCGGATCTGATTTGGATCGAGACCGCTCGTCGGTTCATCTAAGATCACTACGGCCGGCGCGTGTAACAGTGCCTGTGCAATGCCCACGCGCTGCCGGAAGCCTTTTGAAAGGTTGCCGATGAGGCGCGATCCGACAGCAATGAGGTCACATTCTCGTTTTGAGTCGCCAACGGCGGCGCTCGCCGCTGCGCTGGTGATACCGCGAAGACGCGCACAAAAGAGCAGGTACTCATCAACCGTCGCGTCGAGATGTAGTGGTGGCGTCTCGGGTAGGTAGCCAATATGACGTTTCGCCTGCAGCGGTTGTTGGGACAGATCGTGTCCACAAATGCTGACACTGCCCTCGTGTGGCGCTAGGACACCGCTGAGTATATTCATCGTGGTTGATTTCCCGGCACCGTTTGGCCCCAGGAAGCCAAGTACTTCGCCACGATGTAGCTCGAGATCGATGCCATGCAGCACTCGCCGGCCATGATAGTAGCGAGTTAGGTTGTGTGCGAGGAGCAAGGGGGCGTCGAGCATGGCTGCTACATTATTCGCGACCGTGAGACGCTTGCCAAGTGGCGCCACGCAGGTCGCGACGATAAGGCGTGAGACGGGTCAGCACCCATGTGAATTGTCATGTTGCGCAGCGATGCTCTGGCAATCAACTGGGAACTTTCGAGGTAAGTTTTGATTTAGCTCCGAATTGCGAGAAGATACTAGGTGCACCGTCGCGTTGCGGTATTAATTGGGGTTAACGTTTTATATGTATAGCGGAATTATCGAGCTTCCATGGTGGGGCTACATTGTTGTCACGCTTATCCTGACACACATCACGATCGCCTCTGTTACGATCTATCTCCATCGTCACCAAGCGCATCGGGCGCTCGAATTGCACTTCCTGCCCGCGCTTTTCTTTCGCAGTTGGCTGTGGCTAACCACTGGTATGACGACGAAGAAGTGGACTGCGATCCACCGTAAACACCATGCTCTAGTCGATCGTGAGGGTGACCCGCACAGCCCGCAGACGCTGGGGCTGTCAAAAGTTCTGCGGGAGGGAGCTGAACTTTATCAGGCAGCGGGTAAGAATGCCGAAATGGTCAATAAGTACGGGCACGGAACACCCGAAGATTGGTTGGAAACCAAACTATTTTCGGCGCACGATCGGATCGGAATATTTTCTATGCTGGCCATCAGTGTGGCTCTGTTCGGCCCAATCGGTTTGACTATCTGGGCCATCCAGATGGCCTGGATTCCCATCTTCGCCGCAGGCATCGTCAACGGTGTTGGCCATTGGAATGGTTACCGTAACTTCGAAACGGCCGATGCTTCGACCAACTTCTCTCCTTGGGGGATCCTGATTGGCGGGGAGGAGCTGCACAATAATCATCACGCATTTGCTAGCTCTGCCCGTTTCTCGAGTAAATCGTGGGAGTTTGATATTGGCTGGTTCTACATTCGAGTATTAGTCGGATTGGGACTCGCAAAAGTGAAAAAGCTGGCACCAATTCCTTATTATGACCGAGCCAAGGCCATGGTTGATTTGGATACTTTGAGTGCCGTTATAGGTGCACGCTTCCACGTTATGGCCGACTATGCGAAACACGTTACCAAGCAAGTTCACCGAGAAGAAGTCAATAAGGCGAGTGTTGCGACTCGAAAGTTACTTAAATCGACCCGCGCTTTACTGGTTAAAGAGACATGCTTAATGGATGAGAAGCAACGCACCTTGCTGCACACCGGTCTCCAGCACAGCGCAGTACTGGCTGAGGTGTATGAATTTCGCCAACAGCTCCAACATATATTCGTCCAGCGGACGACGACGCCCGAGCGACTTTTAGTGCAACTCCAGGAATGGTGTCAGCGCGCGGAGGCGACAGGGATCGCGGCGCTAGAGGACTTCGCTAATTCGATGCGCTTCTACTCGCTCGCGAACGCATAAAAAAAGCCCGCTAGTTCTGCGGGCTTTGCTCTCGTTGTTAGGAATACAACGCGACCTATTTGATTTTCGCTTCCTTGTACGGCACGTGCTTGCGCACGACTGGATCGTACTTGCTGCGTTCCATTTTTTCCGGGTGAGTGCGCTTGTTCTTTGCGGTCGTGTAGTAGTGTCCGGTTCCGGCTGAGGATACAAGTTTGATTTTTTCCAGCATGGTTGAGCCCCCTAAATTTTCGTTCCGTTAGCGCGGATATTGGCTAAGACTTTATCAATGCCGAGCTTATCGATAATGCGCAGGCCTTTCGTGCTGATGCGGAGTTTGACCCAGCGGTTTTCACTTTCAACCCAAAATCGGTGAGCCTGAAGATTAGGCAAAAACCGGCGACGAGTTTTGTTATGTGCATGTGACACATTGTTTCCGGCAACGGGACGTTTACCGGTGACCTGACAAACACGAGACATTGTAGTTTCACACCTATACCTGTGGGGCGCGCAATTCTATCGGTTTTCGTCCGATAGGCCAAGTCACGGAAGCTTATTCCATCAGACCCAGATCTGCGAACGACACGATTTCGCTACCGGCGACGACTAAATGATCGAGAACAGCGACATCTATAAGCTTTAATGCCTAGCATAGAATCCGCGTCAGGCTAGCATCTGCGGCGCTTGGCTAACATACCCCAGATGGGTGATTGTGGGCAAAAATTACCGCGGCAGCATTAATTTCTAGAACTCGTTTGCTATTTTTAGGGTATTTGGAGTATATGAAAATCCTCTGTTCAGGTAAAATCTAGCGCCAACTGAGGTAGCTATGAGCAACTTAACTAATAAGCGCATCGTCCTGATAGTGAGTGGCGGGATCGCAGCCTATAAAGCGTTGGAGTTGGTGCGGCGATTACGTGATGCGGGTGCTGCCGTGAAGATCGTGATGACGGAAGCGGCGACTCGGTTCGTTGGCGAATTGAGTTTCCAGGCGCTCTCAGGCGAGCCGGTGCATACTGACTTGCTTGATGTCGATGCCGAAGCGGCAATGGGACATATTCAACTCGCGCGCTGGGCCGACGCTGTAATCGTCGCCCCAGCAACTGCCGACTTTATGGCGAAACTACGTTACGGATTGGCAAACGACCTTGCGACAACACTGTGTCTGGCGAGCGCCGGGCCGCTTTTGCTGGCGCCGGCCATGAATCAGCAAATGTGGCAAAACCAAGCAACGCAGGAAAATGCACTAACGCTGGCGGCACGTGGAATTAAATCCATAGGACCAGACTCGGGCTCGCAGGCATGTGGGGAAACAGGACCTGGACGGATGGCCGAACCTCCGGCTATAGCGGCGGCAGTTGCTGCCCTATTTTCGACTGGAACGCTGGCTGGCGTAAGCCTCATGGTCACCGCCGGACCGACCCGCGAAGCGATTGACCCGGTACGCTATTTAAGCAACCGAAGCTCAGGAAAAATGGGCTATGCACTTGCCCGAGCAGGGGTAGAGGCGGGTGCAGATGTCACACTCATTAGCGGGCCCGTTGCATTGACCCCGCCGGCAGGTGTCCGTACAACCAACGTAGAAACGGCAGATCAGATGTTCGATGCCGTGATCGGATCAATCGCCGATGTCGACATTTTTATTGGCTGCGCCGCTGTAGCAGATTACCGGGTAGACGCCCCGGCGGAACAAAAGCGAAAGAAAAATGACCTGAGTTTGAGCCTGACTCTGACTCCCACAAGAGATATACTCCATAACGTCACAGCACGGCCTAACCCCCCGTTTGCGGTTGGATTTGCAGCGGAAACGGAGAATCTTATTGCCAACGCGCGTGCGAAACTCGAACGAAAATCGCTCGACATGATTGCGGCCAATGAAGTTGGCGACGACGGGCTCGGGTTTGACAGTAACGAAAACGAACTACACGTGCTCTGGAAAGGGGGTGAACAGCGCTTGGCAAAGGCACCGAAAGATTTAATTGCCAGGCAGCTTATTGGGCTCATCGCTAGTTCCTACCGTTCCGGGGCATGACGAATTCAAGTTACTTCCGTAACCCCACACGTGATATTGCTTACGTAGCGCGATGATTAAATTACCCTCACCCGAATATCTAACCGGCATGTTCTCCAAACGTGATGTCATCATCGCCGGCGTTGCGCCGGTGGTCGTGATCTTATTTGCTCTCGGCATTTCTCAGGTCTACCAGAAAATTGATGCTGCGAACCGCCAGGCACAATTGGATTCCAACCAAACGTTGCTAGATAATATAGTTCTCTCCCTCGGCGCCGCGCTGGAGCCGCAGCAACTAAAACTCGAAGCCTTAGCGCAGAAGCCCGCGATCGTTGCTGCGCTGAGCGCCGACAAAGCAACGCGCGATAAAGTCGCCACTGCCGAACAACTCGAAATCCCTTCAGCTTTGCTCTTACGTCTATTACCGCGCGGTGCCGATCACTTCGATCCCAATTCGAAACCGCCGCTCACTTTTGCTTCTATCGATATGCTGCAGACCGCGGCACAAAGCGGCGGCGGGGTCAAAGTAGAGTTGCACCTAAGCGGGACGGAAAACGAGCAC
>Ga0115002_10006632_pt1 | contig 13265 bp, 10 predicted proteins | sample ArcticOcean_MG_C_8_FD_89576 | JGI IMG/M metagenome (GOLD analysis project Ga0115002, IMG submission 89576) | Marine microbial communities from western Arctic Ocean - ArcticOcean_MG_CB11_86 | ecosystem: Environmental > Aquatic > Marine > Oceanic | place: Arctic Ocean: Canada Basin | collected...
GCCTCTGCTGCCGTGCGCCCCAATGGCTTTGTGCACAATACCGCCTTACCCGCTTCAGCCACCATGGTCACCGCTTCCACATGCATATCATTGGGCAACCCAACAATCACACCATCTGTCTCCGGGTCCCGAATCGCCTCTGCCATATCCGTCGTCCACTTCGGAATCTGATTCTCCTGCGCAAACGTCTTGGCCCGTTCCTCAGTTCGTGAATACACCATATCCATCCGATCAATGCCCCGCCGGTTGTGCAAAGCCATCGTATAAAACGTACCAATCAATCCCGTGCCCAACATCGTCAACTTATGTCCAGTTGCCATGGTTCACTCCTTTCCGTGCCATCTATCTACGTTATACACTGCACAACCATTCGCAGATTTTGCCTTTTCAACATAGTGTCAATCCCCGCCCCAATCAAACAAAATCGCAACCGATCTCAAAATATAAGCGTTATATTACATATATGAGACAACTACGCAAACAGCTCCTATTCTTCCCCGTGTTCCTCTCGCCTGTTATCGCACAAAACAATGCCGACTTCGATAAGAGTGGTCGTGTTGATTTTCTCGACTTCATTGCCTTCGCCCAAGCCTTTGGTTCCACCCAAGCACCATTTGATCTCAACGGCAATGGTCGTGTTGACTTCCCCGATTTCCTCACCTTCACACAGGCCTTTGCGCAAGACATCCAAGCACCCGATACGGTTGTTACCTTTGCCGACCTCAATCTCGAAACTGCCATAAGAGACGCGCTCCAAAAACCCACCGGTGACCTGCTTCGGCAAGATGTGATCACCCTCAAGCACCTCACAGTCTTTGACCGAAATATTATCACACTCACCGGCATCAACCAACTTGAAAACCTCGAAGAACTCGAAATGCCCGTCAATCAAATCTCAGACCTGTCGCCCCTTAAAAGCCTCATCAAACTGCGCCGGTTGCAACTTTCAGAAAACAGCATCACAGATATATCTCCCCTCCAAAACCTCACAAACCTCGAAAACCTCCGCCTTGAACGCAATCAAATTTCAGACATCACCCCGCTGCAAAACCTGCCCAAACTCACGGGTCTCTTTTTGCTCCTGAACAAGGTCACCAACATCACCCCACTTCAAAATCTCACCACACTCGAAGATCTCGAATTAGATGAAAATGGCATTCAAAACATCGATGTACTTCGCCACCTCACCCGTTTGCACACCCTGGATATCATAGGCAATCAAATCACCGACCTCCAAGCCCTCACCGACAACGAGGGCATGAACTTTGGCGACGATATCTACATCGCCAACAACCCCCTGAGCGCCACCGCAATCAACCAACAAATCCCCATTCTCGAAGCCCGTGGCGTAACCGTTCATTTAGAATAGCCATAAAAAAAGCCCCTTCCAAAAAGAAGAGGCCATCTCCCACCCATATCCTTCCAATTATACCTTTATTACGTAAGCACAATGAAGGGCGTCATGAACCTTACGCTCCTTCTGGGCAGTTACCGCTCCTCTTCCATCATCAACCTGCCTTCGTGAACACATAACAGCCCAGGGTGTTGTGGATGTGTCACCCACCCGAGTGGATATCCGTTTAGACGATATAGGTCTGTCACCTTATTATCTTTAACGATGTATCGTTCTTCCAGATTCCAAAGGCTTAGGTCGCCGGTTGGGCTTGCATGCATGCCCTTTAGAGACGGTGCAATATGTGTTGCGGTAACGCGTTTCCCCGTGCCGTCGAAGCCAACAAGCCATCCGAATTGTTCTGCGACGTAACAGCGGGCTTCTTCTATCGACTTTCCAGGCACAACGGTTAGGGCAACGGGTGAGCCTCCAAGTGTGGCATCCCAGAGGGGGTTACCGGTGGTTTCATCGTAGGCAGTAATTTGATTGATGGCGCCGTAGCGCAGTACGATGACTTGATCTGGTGCACCGTTGATAAGTGGCCCGACCCAGAAATCGCGTACGGCGCAGGAGTCCCATCCGTCCATGGATCGTCCCATGGGATTTACGCTGCGGTTGTAGTTGATGCCTTCTTGGGCTTGGGGAGCGGGTGTCCAGGCGCGAACGGTTGAGCCACAAGTGAGATAGGTGTGGCCTGCGAGGAATTGTAGTTTGTTTGTTTGTTTGGATATGTGTGATTGAATTCGATCTGGCAGTCCGTAGGGGCTCACCATATCATCAATTAGGCTCCCGGTTTTTGCATCGAGAAAGTTGAGACTGGTGCCACCTGTTCCAACGGCTACAATATCTTGATCACTTACAGGATCATAGGCGACTGAAAGTGCGCCAATGGTAGGTGTGTTTAGGAACCACCATGGCCAAAATGCGCGTTCTTCGCGAAACTGACAGGCATAATGCCATTGCTTGAGGCCTTCTTTGTTGAAGCGAATGACGTGCCCAGAATGTGTGCCGACGAAGAGGTCATTTTCGAAAAATGTGAGTGCAGTAATAGAGGTATCACATTGTGTTGTCCAGGTTGCTTTTCCTTCTGCGTTGAGGACGATCACATCGCCTTGTTGTAATCCCACTGCGATGGCAGAGCCATCCGTGGTTTGTGCCCAAGTAGACACTTGAGCCGGCAGGTCGAGGGTCCACAGTATTGGCAATGTAGGCTGCGTTTCACGTCGATGGTAGGTGCGTTTGATCTGACGGTCATCTGTTTGTTTTGTTTGCTGACGGGTGGTGATCGCCACTTCTCCGTCTATGGTTTCTTTGCTAAAGTTGAGCGTTTCGTTTGGACCTTCGACGATCCAACCTGTATCGTGGGTGCGTAGGTGGTAATTGGGAGTCGTAGTTTCGGTGACCGCATGTAATAAAGTTGCAACTGCGACTTCGCCATCCTGGGCGTGGTGGTTCATTGTGGCATGGAGCATGGTTTCTGTGATGGGTGGGGTTCCTATCGGTGCGCCAAGTGCTGGATAGGAATTGGTTTCGGTTGTTAGATGTAGGCCTTTAGAAACTTGAATGTAGAATTGTCCATTTGTTTCAGCATCAAAGTTGAAAGTTGCGCGTTCGTCTTCTACGCCAACGATTTGCCCAGCGCACCGCCAGTTGACACCAAGAGTGAAGATTTCTTTTGGATCTACCTGTACGCGATCAACGACGAGCACGTAGGCAGCAGGTTTCCAGAAAATTTGGCGGATCCAGCGACAGAAACCGGGTGTGTTAATTTGATAAACAAGCAAGTGTCCGTCGGCGATTTCTTTTTGTGTGAGCAACGTTACACCTTCGGCCATGCCGGCCCCTAAACCGCCTGCATTCACTGTTATTGTTGAATGTCGCCACGGGCTGGCACAGTGCGGGAAGAGTGGCATGGCATCGGAGGTGATGAGGCGTTGGCCGAAGCGTTCATAAGCAGCGAGGGCGCCAACATTGGGCAGACTCTTGCCCCCACTGCGCATACCAATGACCATGAGGTAATCGTCTTCAGTATTCCAACCGCTGCGGGCCACGGCTCGGTCAAACCCTTGGCTGGGTTTTATAGAGGGTGCTTTCCATTGCCGCAGTCGTTCATTCGTGGGATACGTGATGAGGCCCGTTTTATCATGGGGTTCACACGCTTCAATGTCTCCGGCGTAGGCTTGGCCAGCAGAGAATTGCAAAACGCGATCCATACCTCGTTGCACTTGGTGTTCTCGCAGGTTGGCCACAAAAAGGTAACATCCGTCGTTGAATAGATAAGCGAGTTTGCGCATGAGGTTGTAGGGATAACGACTCGCGTCTGTTTGGGGGCCAACGACGAGTTGACCCGTGTTCGTACACAAACCCATAACGCGCTGTGCCCAGAGTTGAATATGAGGATCGCTGGCGATTTGATTTGGGCAACTGAGCAGCATCCATTCAAGATACACTTCGAGATAGCTTGCGTAACCTTCGGTGAGGCCAGTTAGGGGAACGTCGGTGCCTGCTTGAGCTTTGAAATAGGTATCGGCAATGGCTCGGTCGGTGAGCCATTTGAATTCACCCGTTTGGCGATGGAGCCAGTCTGCCCCAATCCACAAATTGAGCGCATCACAGGCATGGTGGCGGCTGAATATTTCGGTTTCTTTGGAGGTCTCTCGGATCAACTTTAGATTGGCAATGCCGCTTTCCTCTATGAGGTAGGTGCGGATTGCTTGGGTGATTTCTTCTCGGTCGGTGTCGGTGAAAACGGGACATCCACTGAGCAGAGACCAGAGCTGAAACATGCGTATGGATTTATAATGGTAGAGTGTTTGAACGGCACCGGATTCCACTTCTTCTAACAATATTTGACGATAGTGTTCGGCGTCTTTTAAGTGCCCGGTGTAGAGGTATCGCAGGCCAAATTGGGATGAACGGGAGAAGTGGAAGTTGTCGGCATGGGGGCCATACATGCCCAAGCGTAAGAGATGGTTTTGTGCTGATCCACCCAAGAAACCGGATTCATAGGGTGTGTCAGGGAGGACACTTTCGGGGGTTAGAATTGGGCTTGCGGCTGTGCCCAAACAATCGATGCGGTCATGAGGAAGGGGCAGATGGCCTTCGCCTAATTGCACTTCGAGTTGCCAAGGTATTTGACCGGTGTCGTTTGTTTGGAGTTGTTCAATGAATCGGTTGGTTGCTTCCCGCACACCTTGTGGATCACTGCCCCCAAGGAGTAAGACATGATTGTCTTTTTGGTTTGGCGATGGAATGAGTTGCATCACCCAACCATTGGTGCCGGGATACCAGCGGTCTACGAGGGTGTTCCAACGGTAATAGAGGGATTCGATGAAGGGGTTGTCGGCCAAACATCCAAGGGCGATGGCGTGTTGCGTCGGCAGTTGCTGTAGGACTTGATCGCCAGGAATGATGGCGAGTGCTACATTGTAACGGGCACGGACAGCTTGCGCGATTTTTTTGGCTTCGTGATCGAGCGAACCGTTTGGCGGTGTGATGAGGGTCGCGTTTGATGTGCCCGCTTTGACGAGGTTTAGGAAGTTCACGTTTGTAACCATTTTTTTTGAAAAGCCAAACTTTTCTCCATGCGAATTTCGGGTAGAACACAGTGTATTTTGTGCAACGCCAACGAAGCCGGATATGCGCTGTCGTTTTATCTCAAAGCCAGCACTTGAAATTGAACCCCCTCTTTTTGCTGTAGTGTGTGAATAATATTAAAAAGCTTATTCGCTGTTGGATTGCCTTTTGCGCTAAACATCCGCATCAAGTTTTTGGGAGATATGTTTACCAATGCACCTAATTCTTGAAACCCTATGGTTGCTTTGATGTAATCTCTTAGGAGAGATTTACCTGTAGCCGTATCTCCAGATAACATTGCCTCGACGCTTTCGGTAAGCAACCCTTCTCGAAACTCAGGATCACTCAGAGCGCGGGCCTGTACGGTGTCTCTGAAATCGCGTGTATTGACCATGTTTAGTGCTCCTTTTTCTCTTTTTTATATTGCTGCCATAGCATTTTAGCCATGTCAATATCGGCCTGTTGACGCTTTTTTGTGCCGCCTGCGAGAAGGATAATTAGTGTCTCACCTTCTTTTCCGAAATACACCCGGTATCCAGGCCCCCAATCGATCCGGCATTCGTAGACCCCGCTGCCTATGCCTTTGACCATAGAGAAATTGCCGTTTTCAAGGCGAGTAACACTGGTGGTTACTTTCAATGCGGCCTGTGCATTTAGCCCATCGAACCAGCGGGTAAAAGGACTGTTGCCGTTGGCATCCAGATATTCTTGTATTGTCACCACAAAGGTATCATATAAGATACTTCATCACAAGTAAAGACTTTTTTATTCTTGTGCTAATAACATATTTTGTGAATGGCGATTGGGCATTGGCTGGGCCAAACGATCTTTGCCATGTGTTCTGGGGTGTTTTCAATCTCTTTGTTGGTCTTCATTCTATGGAGATTTTTCTCACCAAAATGGTCTTGCATGGTTTGCCATTTGCATCTGGACAATTGAAGTTGGAGTAAGCCAGTAGGGCTTCGTGGTCGGAGATGGCGAGCAGGTCTGAATAGGAGCAGGTGTCTTTTTGGTATTCTGTCGGTTCGACCACGGCGATGCGGTTGTCCCAATTTTTCCCAGAGGGGTCGTTTGTTGCACGCAGGTAGAGTCCTGGGCGTCCGTAGGTAGATAGGGTGACGCCGTTTTTGAGCGTGACAAGGGCTGGCCATACGCCACAGTCGTCGAAGGGTGTTGGTGTGGACCACGTGAGGCCGTCATCGGTAGAGTGAGCAATGTAGAGTGGGCCGATGCCGTTGGCATCGGTGGTGCGTAGGAGGCAGAGTAGGGTGCCGTCGGGTAAGAAGGCGAGATTTGGTTCGGTGAAACCATCGCGGTTTTGTGCAAAAGAGTCAGCAGATGGCGTAGGGTGATAAGGGATGGTACTGCGACAATGCCAGGTGTGGCCGTGGTCGGTTGAATGTAAAAAGACCGCTTCGTAGTAGGGTGAGATTTTGTTGTTGAGGAATCGTTTGACATAGATGATGCCCCAAAGACTGCCGTTGGGTGCTTGGCTTATGCGGTGCATCCAGGGGAATGTGAGCACGCCCATGTAGATGGACCGAATGGCACCTGGCAGGGTGACAGTGGCATGTTCTTCTTGCCAGGTATTGCTTCCCGCTGGCAGTCGGGCAAAACGGTACCCGGCGAGGTCAGATGGCATTTCGGTTGCGTTGAAGGCGACGATTTCGTTGCGATATCCGCCGAATATTTTGCCAATGGAGGCGGGAAGTTTGTCTTGCACAGTTACAGGATCGACAGAGCGCAGGGGTACTTGGCGGAGCAGATCGCCATTGGGCAGAGTGAAGATAATTGCGTTGGCTGAGATGGGTATGTCGTTTGGCGCAGGCGATTGCCAGGTGCGGCCTTCATCGGATGAGATGGACATGCCAGCGGGTTTGCCATAGGCGGTGGCGGAGTCGGCTTCGACGTGGTAACCGACGGCGAGTCTGTTGTCTGGCAGTCTTTGAATGGCTGGGAATTGCCACGGCCCCCAGCTGTGCAGGTTGGCAGGTGCTTGGGAGACAATAACTGGGTCGTGTTGTTTAATTTCCATGGGGTGTTCTATGCTTTCTGTTTCAGGTAGGGTCTGGATGGTTGGGCAGGTGCATCATACGTGATTAGGGTTGCAGCCACTTTTTGAGAAAGGCCAAACTTTTGTCCATGCGGATTTCGTGCCCGCCTTCGTGCAGGTCAATTTCGATGCGGTCTTCTATGCCGAGTTTTTTGTAGTGCGCGCGAGTCTCTTCATATTCTTTTAGCATCATAGGCCACCATGCGATGCCGTCAGCTTTGCCTTGTTCCACTAAGAGCGGGCGTGGGCAAATAAGGGAGCTTAGGTCGCTGTCGGTAAATTCGCGTAACCAGCCCGGTATCCAAATGTGTTCTTCGTCTACCGATAAAAAACATGAGTAACGTGGGTCGTCCACCGCCATTTTGTGTCGTCGGTCATTAAACCATGCACAGACCACACCTGCTTTAATGCGTTTATCGAGTGGCGTGGTGAACATGGTATAAGCACCACCGAGGCTGATGCCATACATGGCGGTCCGCTCGATGTCGATTTCTTCGCGGGTTTCGAGATAGTCAAGCAAGCGTTGGGTCCGGTAGATTTCGAGCCCCCACAATGTTTTGCCCAAAAGTTTGCACAGCCGTTCGAGACGCGCACGTGGTGGCCCCCCGCTAACGTTCATAGGAGCGATGACGGCAAACCCTTCTTCAACGAGTTGGCGACCATAACTTTTGTAGATATTGGAAGGATCATCGAGGCCAAAAACTTTTTCGGGTGACGAGCCGATGCCGTGTTGGGCAATGACGAGGGGCGCTGGGCCTTTGCGACCTTTGGGCAGTGCGAAAATGGCGCGACCTCTGAGCCCTCCGAGCAGATCAATGGTTAACCACCACGCGGTAAAAGTTTCGGTTTCGCACCAAAGATCTAACTGTGGGTTTAGATCGATGCCGTCTGCTTCGAAGACACCCACGGCTTCGTGCCAGCGTTGACGATTTGCTTCAACCGATTTTTCAAAGGCTTCTGTGGATGTATAATCTCGATTCCAGTAGTGCTCTTGTCTGGGTTCATAGTTGAGAATGACACTGCGTAAATGATCTTCTGCTTCGTTGCGCAGGAGACGTTGACGGTCACTGACCTCGCGGTTTATGACCGCTGCAGGCTCTTCGTAAGGATTGGGTGTTTCGGGCATAAATCGGTTCTCCAGAGAATAGGTAAATCTGTGGACGAGCGTAGCGCGAGTTCCCGATAGGAACGCACTGCAGGTGCCCCTGATCACGAGCGTAGCGAGTGACTCGTGGCTGATGCCGAAAGATAGTGTGTTGGACTTCTGTGTCCAATGGAATTTGTGTGTGGCATAAAAAACCGCCCGGCTTCCATAAGGAAACCAAGCGGTTGTGCACTGTAAAGTCAGAAATACCTATTCCATACTTTTCTGCGGCATCACAATCATTTAAAAAGCATTCCGAACTACTCAAGGGGTACCACACGCACTTTAAGTGTGCTTCGCAATGTTCGAAAAAGCACATGGATCTCACTTTCTTGCTCATCCCCAGAGCTACCAAAACTGGCATTGGGAGCTTTGAACTCAAGCCATGTTTGAGACATCTGTTTTTCTACCGAGTCACCCACCGCAGGTGCAAAGCTTGGTGTGACACTGGTCGGCGATACCGACCCATTATTGACCACAAACGAGATGCGATCGTTAAAATCCAATTGGGCTGTAGGATCCAAACGCCGCACCAACAATTCAACCAACAACGTGCCACTGGGCCGCACCCAATTGGGGTCTGCACGCAACACCAGTTCAAATTGCCCGTCAGACGTGGTCCCCATAATCTCTTTGGCAGGTTCCGAACACCCCATCACACAGATCAACATGCCCCCCAACAAACCCAGCAGATATCTACGCATGAAATGGCTCATTTTGATCCTCCCGGCCCCAATATGTCATTAACCCGTTTCACCATTTGATTGAACGACCGTTCTGAAGACTGATAATAGAAATTCGTCTCATAAAACAATTTGGCCACCTCTTGATCAATCACATGATACCGATTCTTCATATCTTCCCGTGACGGGAATAAGATCTGTACCCCTGGGCGAAAAGCCTCAATCGTAAGCGGCACATTTTCGTTCAACTTAAGCAGTTGTTTCAAAATGAGCACACGACGCAAACGATCCAAATCTTTCTGTGTGCCCAGCATAATCGTCCATTGTTCAGGATGCCCTTGCTCATCGTATGGATTCAAATTCCAAAGCAATGATTCCTGTTGACTCACAGCAACCACGGTATCCCGTGCCACACAAAGTGGCACAGTAAACACCAACCCACCCCGCGCCTCTTGGCCAAGCCTAAAGGTAAGGGTCGAAACATACTCACTTTTTTCCATTGCAGGCGTAGATATGCCGTTCAAAAACCTCTGATCAAATAACTGGCTCTGATCTTCGCTGGATGGCGCTACAAAATACAAAACTTTACTCGGATCAATTTCCTGTTCAAACTTCAGCTTGCCAATAATTTCGTAAATCATCCTGCGCACCAAAACATCTTCACCAGCAACGCGACCTTCCAAAATGCTAAAAAACGGTTCCTGGCGCCGAAAGGTCAAATCCATGTTGACATGCTCAGTCACCCTGTTGACCAGAGTCTTCAGCTCTTCATTTTCCTTAATAAAGTTCAAATCCCACACATCGTCATCGCGCACCCGATAGCCATTGCGAAATAAATGGGTATCAAATCGGTTGAACAAATCCGAATCTTTTGGAATCAAATAACTAAAACTGCGATCTTCCAAAGGCACAATATGTGGCGTAATAACCACAATCACTTCACGCTGCTCGCGATCAACCTGCTCGCGAGAAACCAAACGGCCCAACAACGGAATGCTCGACAAAAAGGGCAACCCCACCCGCCGATCTGACTTTGATGTAGACAACAGCCCCCCAATAATAAAGGGTGTCCCTTCGGCCACACGCACAAAAGTTTCTACCGTGCGATTGTCCACCACAGGCGCAAATGCCACCTGATTGCTCCCGCCTGCACTTTGGTTCGACGATTCTGAAATAGAACTGATAATCGTTTCAATCTGCATCGTCACTTCTTCACCACCTGGTGAAATGCGAGGACGCAAATTGAGCACAATGCCAATAGGAAAATACTCCACCGAACTACTCGTCGAAGATGCCGTCGTCGTAGACCTGACCACAGGCACCTGTTGCCCCACCTGAATACGCGCTTGCCGATCATTTAAGACCAATACCGACGGGCTTGAAAGCACCTCGGCCTTGCCCGATTGGGCCAGCGCTTCTAACTTGCCCTTAAACGACAAGAAATCGGTGAACCCATTGCGCGAAAACAAAAATGTAAACGGCAAATCAGACCCATTGCTCGCCCGTTCGAAGCTCGTTTCTACATTTTTCTGCGATCCAGAAAACTCAACACCCAAGTCGCGTAATGTGTTCGTATTCAACTCAATCACCAACGCTTCAATCACAATTTGCTGTGCTGCTACATCAATTTGTGTTTGGATCACATTCACCAATTTTTCTAAAGACTCGGGGTCATTTTTATCATACACCAACAACAAGCGTTCTTCGGGTGCGCCCGCTGTGGTGCTGTGCAAATACGTACCCCCCAATTCTGGCGCACCACTAATGCCACCGCGTCCACCCGCCGAAGGTCTGGTTGCCACAGCGGTCGTTCGGGTTGCAGGTACATCCATCAAGCTTGTTTTACTCGCTTTGCCCACATCAATCACCATCGGCAAATTGTCACTTTGCCCAACACCAGCATTACTGATAGAACTTCCAGTAGCAGAACGCCCAACCACTGCTGTAGGTACCTCCAAAGACATTGTGTTATACCCCAACGCTTTTAACAACAAAACAGCCCGATCCGCTTCCATATGCCCCAACCGAATCATCTCATACCCCAGCTCAGGTTTCTGATTCTTCGAATCCTGCTGAAGTTTCGCAGCCATCAATTGCATCTGTCGTTTAATATGTGTCACATCACTCGATGCGCGTGTTGCCCCCAATGAATCGGGTTCGGCAAACAAGGCCACATCAAACCCACCAGAAATACCACGCACAATGGCCAATCCAATCACTTTCTCCAAATTGCGACCTTGTGCAGGTGCCACATACATGCGTGTTTCCGACACCCCACCTTGCCCCAGCAAACTGTTGCCACCCTGCAATTCAGGTCGCGGTTGATACCCCATCCCCATCAGCACACGCAACGCCACCGCATCTAAAAATTGCCGTGTACCAGACAACGACTTGGCGGGCGATTCAAAAAATTCTATCACAGAATTACTTGATAGGCTCTGAGAATCTCCACCCAGATTATATTGTGCCCCCACATCACTGCAAAAAACAACAACACAGACAACCAAAAACCCACACCATTTCATACGTATCTTCCTCTCCAAAAACATATCACCACAAACAAGCAAATCATGAAATAACCCAACCCCACTCACAAACAACCCTCAGTTTTATTTTTCCTGCAAACAGAACGATAGAAAAATAAGTCATCTCACCAAAGGAGCCCCACACCGCCCATCAATTTTATTCCTTCTTCCCTTCAGGGAGGCGGGTTAGGAAGGTAGGTGCACATCGCCAAATAATATACCCCAAAACCAAGCCCGTCAAGTATTTATATATTACAAAACCCCTCACCGATTCGCTCAGTGAAGGGCTTTTCTTAATGAAGTATGACAGCGATTATCCGTCATGATCCCACGGAATAGCCCAGTCATTTTTAGACAGTTGCAAACTATGAACATCGCACCTGCATGCTTCCTGATTTCGGCCACAACAGCAGTCTAAAACAACACCATCTGCCCAACCTTCGTATGTTTACGCTCCAACGCCAACAACTTCGCCTTCACATCCACCCCACCCGCATACCCTGTCAAAGCACCCGAAGCCCCCACCACACGATGACACGGCACAATGATCGAAATCGGATTGTTCCCATTGGCCGCACCCACCGCTTGCGCCATTTTCGGATCCCCCAATGTCCGTGCCAAATCACCATAACTTCTCGTTTCGCCATACGGAATCTCCAGCAACTGTGCCCACACCCGCTTTTGAAAATCCGTCCCCTGCAAATCCAACGGCACATCAAATATCGTGCGATCACCTTCAAAATATTCACCCAACTGTCTTTCCGCCGCCACAATTATCGGATGTGTCTCACCCACCCCAACCGCATCCAAAACATCCCCAATCAACTGACGATGCGGCTCCCACAACACCGCTTGCAAACCTGCATCCGATGCCAAAAGTGTTATACATCCTACCGAGCTATCGACATCTTTCCGAACCGTCTCACCAACCAACTGCTTTAACAGCTTCGCATCAAACATAATCACCTCACACTTTTTCTTTATTAAAACCAGCACAAGGATAAATCCTGGTGCTACCAAAAACACCAAGCCCTACGGGCTCCCAACCTGCCAATCCCAAAAACGACTGTTCAATGAATACTTCGCACGAATTCTGTTTTCAGTCTCTCTAATATACTCAAAAAAAACCGGAGCGTGGACCCCTACGTCCATCACCCCGGTTTATCTCGATTTTACCTTTGACGTTCCCCTATCCCCTGCCCCTACACCGTCTCCACAATTAAATCCCGATCAATCTCCACGCCCAATCCCGCCCCTTGTGGCAATGGTACACATCCATCGTCTTCAACAACCAACGGATTAATCAAAGCCGAAAATCCATGCCGATAATCACCAATGGGAGGATCGTGCAACAATTCCAAATACGGCGCATGATCCCACGACGCCACCAAATGCGCATGCGCAACCGTGCCCAACTGACGCCCTCCATGATGGGGTGCAATCTGCTTGCCAAACAATTCGGCCAACGTGCCAATCTTAAGCAAATCGGTCAACCCACCATTCACCATTCCCTCAGGTTGCAACAAATCATACACATCCTGCTTCACCATTTGCACAAACTCATGCAATCCCCTGTTGTTTTCACCCCCAGCAATGGCCATATCCACTTCACCATTCAACCGCGCCAAATCATCAAATGCATACCGCGGCAACGGTTCTTCCAACCAGCCACACCCCAAATCTTGCAATGCCCGCGCCGTATCTAATGCCCGTCTATAATCCCACAACACACCCGGCTGCCAACCCGTCGCCGACTGTGCCTGATTGGCGTCCACCAACAAATCCATCCCATCACCCACCGCCTTGCGCACCATCTCCACCGTGCGAATATCTTCAGCCATCGTCTCATGATGAATACGCAACTTGATCGCCTGCCATCCTTGGGCCTGTA
>Ga0115002_10006633_pt1 | contig 13265 bp, 11 predicted proteins | sample ArcticOcean_MG_C_8_FD_89576 | JGI IMG/M metagenome (GOLD analysis project Ga0115002, IMG submission 89576) | Marine microbial communities from western Arctic Ocean - ArcticOcean_MG_CB11_86 | ecosystem: Environmental > Aquatic > Marine > Oceanic | place: Arctic Ocean: Canada Basin | collected...
AAAAGCACCGGGCGATGGCAACGACCGCTACCAATATGTCTATCGCGATGACGTGGTTACGGCACTCGCCTGTGCGCTCGATGCACCACGCCCGCCACTCGCGGCCTATAACATCGGCAATGCGGAAACAACGAGCGACCAGGAAATCGCAGCAATCGTGCACGACCTGATCCCGGACACCGATATCACTTTCGATAAAAGCAGCGTCGGCCAAGCACGCCAGGCCATGGACATTACAGCGGCGCAAAACGACCTCGGTTACACACCCAACGTCGGCATGCACGATGGCATCGCCGCCTACATCGACTGGATGCGACACCAATAAGGAGAATGACACCATGAGCGGATTGAAGGATGGGTTGACTGGGAAAGTCGCCGTTATCACTGGCGCCTCGACACCGAAAGGACTCGGTACCGCGATCGCACGGCGCTATGCCGCCGAGGGCGCGTCCCTGTATCTCGTCGCGGAAGGAACGGAAAAACAGCTTCAGGAGGCGGTTGAGAGCTGCCGCGCACTATGCCCAGGCGACGCGCAGGTCGAGTATGGGCAATTCGATTTGGCGGAACCGGGCGCGCCCGAATCCATGATCGACAAGGCGCTGGAAATATTTGGTCAGGTCGATGTTCTCGTGAACAATGCCGGGATCCGGGATCATAAAACCTTCGGCGACTTCAACCGCGAAGAATTCGACAAGATTGTTGCCGTGAATGTGTCTGCCGCTTTCTTCGCCAGTCAGGCGGTGCTGCCGGCGATGCGGGCGCAGGGTGGTGGGCGGATCATCCATATCGCCAGCCAGATGGGCTCTGTCGCTTTTGACAAGCGGGCCGTCTACGGCCTGACCAAAGCAGCCCTGATTCATTTGACCAAGACAATGGCCTACGAGTTGGGCCGAGAAAACATCATCGTGAACTCGATCAGCCCTGGCCCCATCAAAACCCAACCGATACTGGATCGCCTAGAAAACGACCCAGGCTATGCTGAGACGCGCACCACTTATTTGCGGTCTGGCCGTTTCGGCGAGCCCGAAGAAGTCGCGGAACTCGCCTTTTATCTGGCAGCGACCGACGCGACTTACATGATGGGCGCCGATCTACTCATCGACGGTGGCTACACGACACATTAGACCGGATCGGGGTTAGTCGGAATCGTTTTCGGCGATCAGAAAACCGCGTAAATCCGATCTACTTATTTGAAAATAGGGCACCTTCACAGGATGAGGCGGAACCGAAAATGGTTCCGTCTTGTCCTGATATGCATTAACCGCTCAGGCGTCGCGTCCTGCCTCGTGCCATTCGAGCTGTTCGTTGTAGTTGGCACGATAGCACTGGTAGACGGACGCGTGGGTTTCTCGCGCAGCATCGTCCAGATCGCTTTCGGGATCAGGCTCAAGATCGAAATGCCCGTAGGTATCCTCACCGCGCACCAGCATCGCGGACATACGCTGTGTGCCGACATGGCGCACGCTAGGCGGTACATAGCTGATGCCGATACCAATCCGGCGATTGGCCGACAGGTTCGGGGCTGACCTGTGAATGCACATCGTGTTGTGTACCGAAAACATGCCGGGCCGCAGCGGCGCCATCGCCACGCCACCGGTATCGATCTCTTCCACAATCGCCTGCCGGCCGCCATTCACGCTGTGTTCGACCGCATTGTTCGCATGTTTTCGTTGGCGTGCCCCAGCACCAAAAGGCAGGAACTCGAGACAGCCGCTTTTCGGCGTCGACTCGGTCAGCGCCAACCACACCGTAATATGGTCATGTGGGCGCAGGCCGAAATAAGTCGCATCCTGATGCCATGCGGCCACCGCGGGACTGTTCGGTTCCTTCACGAAAAATGTGCTGGTGTAGCAAAGGATATCGGGACCGATGATGTCCTCGACCGCGTCGAGAATGCCCGGATGACGAACCAGATCATTGACCCAGGTGAGCAAGAGATGATTCTTAAACCGGGACGCACCGCCGACATCGCTCAAGCGCCCGCCCAATTCCTTTTCGAACATCTCGAGAAGCGAAAAGTTACGCAACGCCTCAGCCTCGCTCAACGCTGGCACGGGAAACAAGTAACCGTCGCGGTGATAGTGGGAGACCTGTTCGGTCGTCAAAACCTTCGGCATACCCTTAACTCCTAACCCATGTAGCTCCGCGCGCCCTCGTCACGTAGGAAAATCCGCACCAAATGCCGTCGCTTCAAAGGGTCTTCATAATCTTCGTAGTCAGTGCGCTGATGAACACAGCGCCAATTGTGGAGGAACTGCACCTGACCAGCTTCAAGCTGAAATGAAAAATTGATTTCAGAGTCATTCATGATGTCGTACAGCACATCCAGCGCGGCGAGCCCCTCGGCGTCGATCGGCTCACTCATCAATTCATGGCCGACCTCTATCAAGCGGCGGTTGACCCTGCTATTAAGATGAATTCCGTCATACTTGAAGATTGGATTTATGTTGGTTATTGGGTCATCGGCCGGATGTTCGCCCTGCCGGTTCCAGTAATAGGGCCGATACAGCCGCTCCAGAAGATCCGGGCACCGCTGACGTATCTCGTTATGAATACTGGCCAGACTGACCACACAGCTTTTGCCGCCTGATTTCGACATACGCAAGCCAAGCAGGCCAACATAGGGCGGCGGATGGTTGAAGCCATAATCGGTGTGCCAGGCAAGTTTCTGGTTGGTCAGATCGCCCCGGACACGGGTTGCGATCTTCTTGCCCGTATCGTGAACATCGTAGAGCAGCGTGCCGTCAAAGGACTGGGCTACGGGCCGCGCGAGCAACGAACTCAACAGCCAATAAACAGCCGTCAGCTCATCTTTCTGGAATGCATCGGTCGGCAGTTTGTCTAACACGGCGAAGCCAGCGCCGTCTTCCAACACCGTTCCCACCCGTTTCATTAACGCGCGGCAAGATGTGAGCGAATAATCCGCCGGTTCCAGCGCTATCGTAGGAACCGGATTATTGCGAAGCGTCGCGACAAGCAGATCGATTTCCGCAAGGCAGGCATCGGAAACTGGGAGAAGCCAGTCTTCCTGCCGCAAACTCGCGCGGCGCCAAGCTTTGGGCCCGCGAATTTCGTCATCCAATATTGTCAACGGCAACCTAACTGCACTCGACAACGTCACAATCTCCGCCTCCTGTCGACAGCCTTCGACTCGAGATTGGAAAATTCTAGCCCTCAGCCAAGCTTTAACGCAAACACAATGGGGATTATTGATAGATAATATTCGAAATTCCAATATTATTCCGCGCACCGACAGCATGGGAGGCTGAGCAATGGACATTATCAATATCCGTACATTCCTGGCAGTGCTCGAAACCGGAAGCTTTGTTGCCGCCGCCGAGCGGGTCCACGTCACGCAATCGACGGTCAGCATGCGAATCCGGTCACTAGAAGATCAGTTGGGCGTGAAAGTATTTGCGCGCAACAAAAGCGGCGCCTCCCTCACCAACTCCGGGCGTGAATTCACGAAACACGCGATGTCATTGGCCCGGATTTGGGATCAGGCCTGCCTGGAGGTTGGCGTCGGCAACAATAAAGCCGCCTTATTGAGGGTTGGAGGCCAATTGAGTATCTGGGGAAGTTTCCTTGTCGCCTGGCTGGCCTGGATGCGGGTGGAAGCGCCAACCGTATCGATCAAGTGCGAAGTTGGCTACATCGACGACCTGATGCGCAATCTTACTGAGGGCTCACTCGATATCGCAGTCATGTACAGACCCCAACAGCGCACAGGGCTTCAGGTCCGAAAGCTATTCGACGATGATATGATTCTCGTCGCCAGCCCCGCAGCGGCCGATCCGATGATGGGAGACGATTACGTATTCGTGAATTGGGGACCAGAGTTTCGAAGCGATCATGCGCTGAACTATCCCGATATCAATAGACCTCATATGTCACTCGATCTTGGCGTTTTGGGCATTGACTATCTTGTCCGCGCGAAAGCAGCAGGTTATTTCCCGCGCCGCGTGTGTACCCCATATTTACAGAGCGGAATTCTGCGCAAAGTCCAGGATGCCGTCGTGTTTACCTATCCCGTTTATGCCGTTCACACCGACGACCTAGATGACGCTGTGCTAAAAGACGCCTTCCTTGGCCTCGATGCGACCATCGCGCAATATCAATTTGACGGAATGATTGTATAGCGCTGTTAACGCTCACAGGCCTCGGAATCCTTTGGTTTTAGGACATATTCGAATATCCGATATTAATTATCGAAATTATTCTCTTTTCCTATGCGTAATCGACTTCCAAGGTTGCGCGGCTTCCACTCAGAGGATGGGGCGGAGCTTAAAAAAGAAAATACGCCTAATTGAGTTTTCATGAATGCATGAAGGTTTCAACAATTGCGATGACGTTAGGGAGATGAAACCGTAAGCCCATGGACATAGCGATAAAGCAGGCGCAAAGCCACGAACAACCAGACACTCCGACGGCGGCACGGGATATTGATGATGCCAGCCAGAAGATAGAGAAATTGCTGACCGAAGGGCGCGAACGCGGCAGCATTACGCTCTCTCAGCTTAATACGATCCTGCCAAAGGATCAGGTTTCTTCCGAGCAAATCGAGGACACGATGTCGATGCTCTCGGAAATGGGCATCGACGTTGTAGATGATGATGATGCGCCGGACGCCGTCGCCGCAGCATCCAGCCCCGATATCGTCCCAACCGTCAAACCGGACGAAACGCTATCGGGGATGACGGACGATCCGGTTCGGATCTATCTCCGTGAGATGGGAACCGTAAAACTGCTCTCCCGCGAAGGCGAAGTCGCCATCGCGATGCGCATCGAAGCTGGCCGCGAACGGCTGATCAGCGCTTTGAGCGAGAGCAATTTGACCATGCAGCTCGTGTCGGAATGGTACGAGACGCTGACCGAAGAGGATAACCAGCTTCGCGACGTTATCGATCTTGAAACCACTTATGCCCAGACGTTGGGCAAGGATACCGTACAGACAAGTTCGGTGGCAGTGGAAGCCGACAGCGACGACGAAGAATTCGAAGAGGTTTCTTTGTCTTTCGCCGCAATGCATGACGCATTGGCGCCGGACATTTTGGAAAACCTCAAGGAAATCTCCGCGACATACCGCAAGCTAAACCGTGTGAGGGACAAGCAATTCGCAGCGGCGCAAAAAGGCGACGCGCTCCCAGACGCGACAATGCGGACCTATGAGAAGCACCGTACTAACCTGCTCGACAGAATGAGCCGCGTATTTCTGAACGATGCGACGATCGACAAGCTTGTCCAGGAACTTCGCGCGCACAGCAAAGAGCTGACGGGCCTGGAAGGCAAATTGTTGCGTCTAGCGATAGACTGCGGCGTAAAACGAGAAGATTTTCTGAAACGGTACTTCGAGCGAGAGGTCGATCCGTATTGGCTGAACGCAATTTCACGCGTCAAGGCGAAGGGCTGGAAGAAGTTCGCAACAAAACACCGGGACGAGATCAAGGCGCTGAGAGAACACATCGCCGAGTTTGGCGCCACGGTCCGCATGCCCATCAGCGAATTCCGACGTATCTCGCAAGCCTTGCAGAAGGGCGACCGAGAGGCCAGCCAAGCCAAGCAGGAAATGGTCGAAGCGAACCTGCGTCTCGTCATCTCCATCGCCAAGAAATACACCAACCGTGGCCTACAATTCCTCGACCTGATCCAGGAAGGCAATATCGGCCTAATGAAGGCGGTCGATAAATTCGAATACCGCCGCGGTTACAAGTTCTCTACCTACGCAACATGGTGGATCCGACAGGCGATCACGCGTTCGATTGCCGATCAAGCGCGCACCATCCGCGTGCCTGTGCATATGATCGAGACCACCAACAAGATCCTGCGAACGTCGCATCAGATGCTGCATGAGATTGGACGAGAACCGACGCCGGAAGAACTGGCGATACGGCTTGATATTCCGCTGGGAAAAGTAAGGCAGGTGCAGAAGATAGCCAAGGATCCGATCAGCCTGGAAACGCCGGTCGGCGATGAAGATAACAGCCATCTTGGCGACTTTATCGAAGACAAGAATGCTGAAGTGCCCCTTGATTCCGCGGTTCGCGCCGACCTGCGCGTCGCAACGACAAAGGCGCTGGAAGGCCTTACAGCCCGCGAGGAGCGTATTCTGAGAATGCGGTTCGGTATTGGACTGGGTACCGACCACACGCTTGAAGAAGTCGGCGTAAAATTTTCGGTCACCCGGGAGCGCATTCGTCAGATTGAGGCCAAGGCAATCATAAAACTAAGGCACCCGACGCGTAGTCAGTCGTTGCGCAGTTTCTTGGATCACTAGATCAGATCATGGTTTGTTGGAATCGCCTTTGGCGACCCAACAACCGTGTGAATCTGATCTTACTTATTAAGAATAGATCAGGTTTGCAGGGAACCGAAGTCGCACGGCCCCGTCAGTGTCGGACTTTGTAACCAACCGTTTCTCGGTCCCAGGTCGCGTCACTAACACCAGCGTCCCGCAGGTCTTGCTTGCGTAGCTTGCCGGTCGGTGTCTTATCCAGCTCGGCAACAAACTCAACAAACCGCGGCACTGCAAAGCGCGGCATGCGTTCGACGCACCAATCGAGTATGGCGGTCGGGTCCAGTGCGTCTTCTTTCGGCACGATACAGGCCTTGATCTCCTCTTCGCCGCCCGCCTCCGCGCGTACGCCGACAACCGCGCTTTCAGCAATGTCAGGAAAATTATTCAGGACCTGCTCGACCTCAAAGGCGGAGATGTTTTCGCCGCGCCGCCGGATGCAGTCCTTGATACGGTCGATGAAGAACAACCGTCCCTCTTCATCGAAGCGGCCCGCATCACCCGTATGGAACCAAAGATTCCGCCATGCCTCAACCGTGCGTTCCGGCATCTGGAAATAGCCCGCCATGAAGCAGGATGGCCGCGTCGGGCGCACAACGATTTCACCAACCGCGCCGACGGGCAACGCCTCGTCGGTTTCCGCATCGACGATGCGAACATCGTAGAAATCCTCGATCACATAGCCTGCGCAGCCAGCCATCACCGGGTCCTTCAAATCACCAAAGGCCGGCAAATTGCATTCCGTCATACCGTAAGCCTGCATCAGGCGCAGCCCGAACCGTTCCTCAAAGGGCGCGCCCCATTCCTCGCCAATCGGCACGGCAACGGCGAGGCGCAATTGATTGTCCCTGTCCCCTGCCGTCTCGGGCTGACGAAAGATGAACTCCGGCATGACACCCAACGCATATGTCACCGTTGCCTCGCATTGCCGAACGTTTTCCAGCCAGGATGTCGCAGAGAAACGCCGCACGATATGTACCGGCACACCATGGATAAGGCACGAAAGAAACTGGATCATCAGCCCCATGGCGTGAAAAAACGGCATGCAGATGAACATCCGGTCCTGCTCAGTTAGCGCCGTGGCGCGGCCCGCGCCGAACCCGAACATGTAGCAATGCGCATGCGGCATTAGCACGCCCTTGGAGGGGCCGGTCGTGCCCGAAGTAAACATGATCGTGCTGATATCCTGCGGCGATGCGGGTAATACATCCCCGGCATGCGCCGGAATTGCGGCCAGCGTCTCGAATGAGACCAGCTTCGTGTCAGGCAGAGGTTCAGCCTCATCGCCTATCACAACCATGGTCTCAATCCCCCTTCCTTCGACCGAAACTTTATCGAAGGACGGTCGTAGCGCCGCGTCCACAACGACGACACGTGGCTCAATAATGCGGACTTGGTGATCGAGAAAATCGCCCTTCAATTCCGTGTTGATTGGCGCGAAGATCGCCCCCCGTTTTTGCACGGCGATCATGGTCAGCAGGAACGCCCGGCTGTTGTAGGCGAACGTCAAAACACGGTCGCCCGGGCCAATACCAAGGCCCGCGAATGCCGACGCCAAGGCGTTGGATTCCGATTCGAACTGCGCAAAGGTTAGGGGGGCGTCATGCTCAAACGTGCAGAAGACGCGATCGCCATATCGTTCAGCTTGCCGCTTCACGAGATCGAGCGATGTCCAGTTGTCCAGGGACTGTTTCTGCATGTCTCAAACCTTATACCAAGGAACGTTGATAGTGCCCCATAGTTGAACAAGAACCCGCTTGGGCATCAAGCCTGTTTGCGTTGCTTCCGTCTTAGGAGAAGAACCGGAACAATAGAACACATGCTGACGACCCCAACGGCAATAAACCCATCCTGGAAGCCCAGGGTATTTGCCTGCGCGCTGACGACCTCACCGAGGTAATCAAGTGCTAGGGAATCGAGCAGTGCATCCGGTACACCGCCTGCGTTCAACAGGCCGCGCACACCATCCAGCATCTCCATTGTCGCGTTGTTACCCGATGTCTGGGTCGAGGTGAATGATTTGCTGTGGAACTCAATGCGGCGCTCCAACAGCACCACCAGCGTGTTGATGCCGCAGGAACCGCCCAGCATGAGGCATAGGTTCACCGCTCCCGCGCCACGAGTGATCTGCGACGCCGGCAGGGCTGCCAGAGCAGCGCTATTGAGCGATGGCGAGATTAGCGCCACACCGATACGGCCGATAAAGAGATAAAACGCGATGCTCCAATACACGGTGTCCACGTCAGAATCCGCCATCATCAGCGTGCTGATCGCGAAGATCACCAACCCAGAGATAATGATGGTGTGAGCGGGAAAATGATCTGCAAGACGGCCCGTGATGGGCAGAATGAACGCCGCGGCAATACTGCCCGGCAGTAGCAGAGAGCCCGCCACAGTTGCTGTATAGCCCTGCACGATCTGACCAAAGACGGGAAAGATGTAAACCGTCGCAAAACTTCCAAAACCAAACAGAAACGAGATTGACACCGCCGCTGCAAAGCGGGCGTTCCGAAACAAGCTCAGATCAAGCAAGTTACCATTCGGACGACGCTGCGACAGCACGAAGCCGATGACAGATGCGATGAGGATAACAATCAGGGTAAGGGTTTCGTTAGACGTCCAGCCATCGCGCTGTCCGTTGCCGATCACCGTCATCAGGCAAAACACGGCGGAACACATGAAACCGTAGCCAACGAAATCAAAAGGCCCTGCGGGACCCGTTTGCGGCTGATCTGGAATAAAAAAGGCGCCGAGCAGAAGCGATAACAGCGCTGCGGGAATTGGCACAAAAAAGATATAGCGCCAGCTCAAGGTGTCGATCGTGATACCACCAATCGCCGGGCCCAGGCCCAGGGCAATTACCACCCCCATACTGAACAAGCCCATCGCCATCCCGCGCTTCTCGGCGGGAAAGACCTGGAACAACACGACCATCACCATAGGCTGGATGATCCCGGCAGCGAAGCCTTGCATGATACGGCCCAGGATAATCGTATCCAGAGTCGGTCCCAAACCACAGACCACGCTGCCAGCACAGAACAACAGAAGCGACAGCGAGAAAGCCGGACGTTGACCGACTTTCGCGATGAACCAGTTATTGAGCAGAAGGCTCGTAACCGTGGTCGCGATGAAGGCCGTGGAGAGAAACTGCGCCTTATCCTGACCGACGCCGAACGCACCCATCACATCTGGAATAGCGACGTTCACCATGGTGCTCGAAAACACCATGGTGAAGAACGCAGACAGCCCTGCAACCGTCACGAACCAACGGTAGAGCGGGCCATACTGGTCAAACAGGGCGGCGCTGCTACGCGACATGCGCGCCCAGCCACCAAAGACGACTAAAAATCATGTGGTGCCTAAACCGTCACAATGACGGTTAGAGCAAATCAAGATTGAGGGGAATCGCCTCTGGCGATTACCGTTGATCATGTTTCTTTGCTCTATCTATCAAAATCGAGCGGATTCACAGGATTGATGCCGGGATCAATCCTGACCCGGTCGAACGCTACGCGCGTTCGATTAGCTGGTACATCACGCCGTGCCCATCCTTGGGATGGATGAACACCTGCGTCCCAGATTCAATAATCCGCGCACCATTGGCCGTCATTTCCGCTTTTGCTTCGGCCAGATTATCGACCGCCAATGCTACCAAATGAACGCCTTCGCCATACCGTTCCAGTGCATTGCCAATGGCGCCGCCTTCGCCTAGCGGTTCCGCCAGCTCAATGAAGCGGCCTTCATCCCCCAGCGGCACGATGGCCCGCGTCATCCCAAGATCCGGGATCGCGTCAGGACCTTTGCTCGCTTTCATGCCCAACTTAGTCTCGTAATCTTCAAGACTCTGGTTCAGGTCTTTGACGCGAACGACGATGTGATCAATCCATTTCGGCATCTGTCTCACTCCCATAAAAATTTGTTTCTGGCGAAGCTTTGCACAGCTTATCGCGGCATGTCGTTAATACGAAAACGCAAAACGGCTTATTGGCAGTATCGCATGAAAACCGTGTTGGGAGAGTATCGCGTCTAACCGCTGAATCGCGGTGCTGGACAGACTGTTCATAAGGCCGATCCGCAGCAGCCTTAGGCTAGATCAGGTTGATTGTCGAATTCGCCCTGGTCTCGATGATGTCGACCGGGTCAGCCATCGCAGGCACAGCATCACCCGTGGCTCCGTTTCCGACATCCCGCCCAGGATGCAAATGCGCTACCCAGCCTTCCCGGATAGCAAATCGCTAAGATATCCAGGCGGTGGTGGTGGCAACTCGATCTGGAAGTATCGACGCAACACATCGGCGATCAGCTCGAAAGCTGCGCCGTAGCGCACAACCGTCATAGATTCGATATCGAGTAGCGTCGAAAACGCCCGATAAAGATGGTATTTGCGCAGCCCATGATCGATGCGGATATCGGCGATTTCCCGAAGTTCTGGTTCAATATCCTCGACCCGAAACTTAGTTCCCGTCAGCGATTTATTAGCCGAAGACCCAAAAAGCGGATGGCCGCGCTCAAGGCTCAGGCGGCTGATTTCAGCGTGAAATGGACCGGAATTTATCAACATGGCAACCGTTCCAGACTTTGTACTCCGCTCAAACGATCCCGGGGTCAGCTTCGCGAGGAGCGGATGGTCGGTGCGGCAGGGGGCAATCGCGCCCAGCGGCAGGTCGTAATCCTCAGTAATCGCCCGCACGATATCGCGGCCGCGCTGGTCGAGCACATGAACCTCGCGGTGGATCGCCATATCGCCGATCATCGCATTCAGCTTTTCCTTGGTCCGCCCTTTAGTCTGAAAAATCTTCTCCAGCGACGCTTCCGAACCGCCAGTAAGCGAATATCCCACATCCATGGGAAAAATGGCGATGCCGCCCGCCTCAAGAACGGCAAAGGCGCGCGCTGCGTCGCCTATCATATCAATCATTTTAAATACATTCTCCTGAGCAACTGTTCGGCGCAGCTTAAAGTGCGCCGCGCATTTCGTCATCAGGGTAAGTAGCCCCTTATTAACCAGACTTGTGTGATGATTCTGAGGTTTCTCGCATTGAATGCGAGAAAGTCTACGATCTGAAATCACACGAAAACCTTATAGTTAGTGTGCAGCGGGATTGCACCGCAGCCATAAATTGGTTGGAATGGCATTATGAAACTTGGCAGCCTATTCAACATCTTCCGTTGGCGAGACCGGCGCGGTGACCGGGTCGAGAGCAGCAACGCGAAGGTGTATATAAACGACTAACCCCACCCCGTGATGGATTGGGGCGAAAGCGGCTTTCGCCTGATCAATTTCGAAGGTGCCCCTTCAAAAGGCGAACGGTTTGCCTTCCGGTTCGAGCTGCCTTTGACCAGCGAAGACATATTCGAATTCGAAACTTGGGCCGAGGTTATGGAAATCAGCGAGCGTGGTCTCACCGCGCAATATCTGAATATCGATGACGTTCTCGCGAACCACATTCATGAGGTTATGCGTGTCCTCTCGATCCTAGACCTCACCGTGCCCTCCGGCACGGCGATCACCTACGACTGTTATGCTCTATTATTAATAAGTAAGACCAGATTGTGAAAACCGACTCCCGCCAATCCAGCTGAGCTCCTGCATCACGCTCGCCCATGCGCGCGAACACGTAGCAACTGCCCGCCATAACTCACGACAACCGCGACCCCTGCGATGGCATAGGCTGTCGGATCCGGATACAAGAACCCTGCTGCACCAACAAAAAGCAGACCACGGGTCGGCCAGCCTATCTTGCCTATTCCGTATAGGTATCCCTCAAAACCGGCTGCCATGACAATCACGGCGATCGTACAGGTCGAAATTGCCACGACGATGTCAAAAGCTTCACCGCGCATGATCAATGCCGGCGTCAGAACGATAATGAAGGGCAGGACGAACTTAATTGATCCCAACCGCATGGCCATCATCGCGGTCTGCATCTGGTCGGACTTGGCGATTACCGCTGCGGTTACCGCCGCCAACGCGACCGGCGGCGTGATATAGGAAATCATGCCCCAATACAGGATGAACAGATGGCTTGCAATCGGGTCGAGGCCGAAATCGATCAGTGCCGGTCCCAATACAATCGCGAGGAAGATGTAACAGGCGCTCACTGTCACGCCCATGCCCAGCAAGAAGCTGGTCAATGCGCCCATAGCCAACAACAATGCGAGGTTGCCACCGGCGAACCCAATCAACTCCCGGGAAAATGCGCCGCCAACACCTGTAAACGCCAAAGATCCAACGATCACGCCAATACCGGCAAGAATGGCCACGATGTTTGCAATGATCCTCGCCGACTCGACGATCAATTCCTTGAATTTGGCGAAGTTGAAACGCTTCTCTTTCTTCCGAAAAATCGTCGCCGAAACGATCAGCACAACTGTTGCGTAATAAGGCGCGTAGAGTTCAATACGCAGGAAAACGAGCATGTACACCAGCAAGCCCAGGCTCAAGAGATAGAACCAGCCATCCTTCAGTGTATCCAACATCCTGGGAATTTCTTCGGCGGGCTGGCCTTTCAACCCGTTTACCGCCGCGTAGCAATCAACCTGCAGCAGCAGCGCCAAATAGAACAGGATCGACGGTACCGCCGCAGCAATGACAATCTCGCCATAAGGTATATTCAGGAACTCAGCCATTAGGAACGCAACCGCCCCCATCACCGGCGGCATTAACGTGCCGCCTGTCGACGCGCAGGCTTCAACCGAAGCGGCGTACACCGCTGGATAGCCCGCCCGCTTCATGGTCGGGATGGTCAGCTGTCCCGTTGTGATCACATTGGAAATAACGCTGCCGCTGAGCGAGCCAAAAAAGCCGCTCGACAGAATCGACACCTTGGCCGGCCCGCCCCGGCTCTTACCGAGCAACGCCGCGGCGAAATTCATGAAGAACTCACCACCGCCCGTCACCACCAACGCGGATCCGAAGACCAAAAACCCGATCAAAATATTGCCGGCAACCCGCATCGGCAGCCCGACGATG
>Ga0115002_10006635_pt1 | contig 13258 bp, 11 predicted proteins | sample ArcticOcean_MG_C_8_FD_89576 | JGI IMG/M metagenome (GOLD analysis project Ga0115002, IMG submission 89576) | Marine microbial communities from western Arctic Ocean - ArcticOcean_MG_CB11_86 | ecosystem: Environmental > Aquatic > Marine > Oceanic | place: Arctic Ocean: Canada Basin | collected...
AGTGCTAAGATCCAAAAAACAGACTGTGCAAGTAGCGACCCGGCATGAATGTAAATGCACCGGCGATCAAGATCGCCCCGACGTACAGGCTCATCATCGAGGTCTGATGTGTTCGGATGTCACCACGTTTGATTGCAAAATATGCTTGTGGGACCGAAAAGAGCGTCAGTACGCTGAACAGGTGAATGAACCCGAAATGGCCAAACAGTCGCGGCCCGACCTCGGCCCGCATGAACACGGTTATCGCCGCAGTCAGCATCATCAATACCATGTAGACACGACCAAGTAGCTTGTGCACCTCGGTTCCTTTTTTCATCAAAAAGATGATCGCGCCTAGAAAGACGCATGGAACAACCGTCGCCAGATGCAAATACATTAACTGTCGATAACCCAATGCCAGTACTCCTTTTGTTGATTCGGCAAAGCGGGATACTACTCCGACTGACGATCTTGATTGAAGGGTTTACGTTTTGCTCAGCAATTGATGCTGACTTTGAAACTCGAGTTGCCGCCCGTTCGCGTGCATGATGGTTATGCTCCGTTTCGCCTCGAGAATCCTTTTGGGTCTTCCCGATAGGCGAGTAACATTGAGCGTAGTCCGTTAATCATCCGATCTCTTTCGGCAGGGTCGCCGGTCTCAACCGCGGATAATTCTTGGAACCATTGTAAGCTTGAAATCATCAGCCAGATACATTCAGTTGCGTGGTCATATTCTTGTTGTGTGAGAGCAGGGTAAGCTGCTGAAACATGCGGCGGAATTTCAGCCGGAGCAATAATCGTTTCGAGTAAATCCGAGAGAAATAGACTGTGGGTTTTTAGGGCGACGCCTTGTCGCACCGTTTCGTGGCCTTCTTGCTCGGACGCCCAACACATCGCCTCGACCTTCGCCTGCGGTCGACCCTCGCAGCAGAAGACAAGCACGTAGCTCTTCCGATAATTCGCCCTCAGGGCCAGCGTCTGGCCCTGAGATTGCAAGTCGCGAAAGGAATTCGATTAGAACTTGTTTTCCGCTCGGCATGTTTTGTTCAGACATAAAGATTGCGTTAACCGAGTGGCGACGGTTGACGTTGAATACAAAGAAAACGGCATGTTGGCCACTCCGGTTCAGTGTTTTGGGGACAGGCGCTACGGCTTTGCAGTTACCCCACTGCCAGTTTCGGGAAGACCTTGAATCAATCTGTTGTATGGGTACAGCCGTTGAAGCGATCGAACCAATGTGGGACGTATCGTATCAAAATCCTCGCCGCCCACGAATTTGTTTTTGGAATACACCCCGAGAATGTTACAGGCAAAACAGTACAACACGTCAACGGATTGATTGTCTTTTGTGAAAGTCATTCTTACGCCTGGAGCTGGCAAACACGATTTCCCGTAATTCCATCCAAAACTACGGGCATCTGTAAGGGCTTCCTTGATCGCCGCCACGTCATGTTTTGGTATTCGTACCGGGCCTTCATTGACTGGGTAATCAGACACCGTAGCGATTCCCCATTTAAGCTCCAGCCCTTTGGGATTGATCAGTAACACATCAATATGCTCTGCGTTTGCGGTAATGTCACGAATCGATTGATCGCCAAACAAATCTACCAATTGATCCGGCGAAAAATCTTTGGTTTGATTGGGATCAGGTCGAAACATCTCGTCGATTTCCATTTCGCGAACGGTGGCATCGCGAGCAGGGGCATCTTTCAAGACTTCAAAGATCATGAATGCAATCCCGATTAAGGCGACGGCAAGTATGGGGTAAGGGATATTCTTCATCTGCCAGATTTCGCCCGCGTTCACCGGGCCGCGGCGAACGATTCTCCTGTGTCAAACCGCTCGACTCCGCGGCTCCCCAGGCAACGCTTTGTAATGCCGCGATGCGACGATCAGCCGGCAGAGTTTTCAATGTAGCGTTGCACAAATGCATTGTACGCCCATGATGCATCCGCGTCGAATCGGTCGTCCGGTCTCGAACCGGTGCGGAGCAGGTCGATTCCATGCAGCACCGAATCCGAAAGCCGTAGAATTTCGTCTCTAGCGGCATAACGAATTGCAATCACCGGTGGACGAGTGTAGAAGACAGACTCACATTATTCATGTGTTGGTGTCATTGTTAATGGTGCGGACCATCGCAAAATCTGCTTGAGCCTCGTCTAGTTGTCCGCGTCTTTTCAGCAGCCCGCCTCGAATGATGTACGCATCGGGATTGTCCGGTCGTAGTTCGATAACGCGATCGAAATCTTCGATGGCCCGATCCTCCTGGCTGACCCGTTCGTAGGCGCAACCGCGGTTGAAATACGCCAGGGCACGTTTTGGATCTAAGTCTATTGCAGCTGAGTAGTCGCTAATAGCATGGTCTTCGTCACCATTCTGGGCATGGGCGACACCACGACATATATAGGTCTCGACTTGGACACGGTCGGATGTGGAGTCGGTAAATGCGGCGATTGCCGTGCTAAATGCACTGAGGGCGCTCTTCAGGTCGCCCTCTCTCCGGCTGTTTTCTCCGTCCACGACGATCGGCCACGTTGGGTCGTCAAAAGTGTCGTGTGTCCATGTCATGACTCGCATTCCGTTATCAGTAGTCCAGTAGCATTCAGTGTATCATTCGGTTTGTGGTGGACCACATCCAATTCCTGCACGGACTCGATACTCACAATCGTCTTCTCTGCGATCTTTCCAAGATTCCACGACGATCCTCAACTCATTGATGCTCTCACGAAAGAGATAATTGTCATCGAGCTCGTAGTCATCATCAACTCCCTGTGCCGATGAGAAGGTCTCACGGAAGTCTAGTCGTTTGCCGTGCGGATCTTCGAAATACACCTTAGCGACATTGCGGAGTTGATGTTGTGCCGCGGACCGAAGAAGTTTGACTTCGAGTTCGCCATCCCCGTACTCAGAGGGCTCGACCGAGCCGACGTTGAAATTGAAACCCGCAACATCGGCTGAGCTGCCGCTTCTAAGCTGTATAACATTCGACTTGTCTGTACTCACCGCTGGTGCGGTCGACACCCGAATTCGCCCCCTTGCGTAGATTTCTTTGGCGCGATGGTGTGGCGAAGTTCTGCCAGAAACGGCGAAAAGTCCGGCTCGCGAATCCGGAGATACGCCACTTGAAACCGAGCCACCACCAGCCGATAGCAGGTCTTTGCCAGTGTCATCGACAAATTCGTAGAGTTCTCCTTGGTCGCAGTCAGTCCAGATTCCGGTAACAAACAGATTGGTCGCCGTTATGAGCACCGACATCCTGCTATCAGGTTCTGGCGCGAATTGATACGCCTCTTGCCTCGCCCTTTCGTCCAGCTGGCGTGCGTACGAAGTCTCCCTAGCGACGGTGAGTGTCAGAGGTTCGAAGCAAATTGAAGGTGGTAACATTGCTTTGGTCCAAGACGATTCAATATTTAGGGCGAATGCGTAATTTGATACTGCGGATGCCGTCGGCGAAAGTCGGCAATTGCATCGTCCAAACGTACGATTTGCTGCTCGTAGTCATCCCACTCGATGTAGTCGGAAGCCATGCATTGCGTCACGCCCCATTTCAACTCCTGCATCAGTTCCTCGACGCTCTTGTCGGTTTGATTGTGTTCTGTATACAAACTGTAAATTTCTTCGGCTTCCTTGCGAAGCACTTGTTCTGTGGGCATGTAGATGAATATCTCCGGCGGATTACACCAAAAAATCGCCCCGTAGAATTCGTCCTTGGAGTGTTCCTTAGCGTAGAGCTGCAGGTCGCGCGTAGCTCCTTTCACTGCGGCGTTCTCAAAGGCGTCCCAATCAATGCCCATATACGGCTCCTGTTTATCAATGACTTTGAGTGCGACCGATGCGGATTTTCGTCCCAAACGATATCAGAACTCCAAGACCGCTCGAATGAGTATACGAGGTAACCGTCTTCATTACATTCATGGTCAGACGAGACAAACTGAATTGTCCGGGGCGGAAACCCGTCACTGAAGACGCAAGCAAACTTGGCGACATAGTGATCCGGCTTTATTCAGACCAGCGAATCAGACCATAGTCCTCACTTGCCCGCAACAAACCTGCTTCCATCTAGTGAGCGACTTGCCGCAACCAGTCTGTCAGCGAATCTATTTCGAGACGCAATCTCTCCTGTTCGTCCAGTGTATTTCTATCTCATCAACTACTGTGAGCCACAACTCGCTGATAATTGCGGTCAACGAATTCATTGCCGAAAACTCTTCGTCGTCGACAAGTAAGCTCCGTGTCACGACTAATCGTTCGGCGACGCACAATGCGAATGCTCGCTGGCGTTGTTCTGAGAGCAAGTTGATTCGATCGGCAAGCTGATACATGTTTCCTCGGAGGATATCAGCCCATTGCTGACCGTCCCAGTCTTGGCCCGCAACGTGACAACTTTGACCCAATCAGGCTGTGGCGCATGCTGGTAGCACATGGGGGATGCGATGCGACACAGCTTCCGAGCAACGGGTATCGGGACAGTCCATTCGTTTTTGCGGGCTGTCGTTGAGGGAGCGAATGCTTGGAATTCTTGCGCCGACAGGCTGACGCTGGAGATGACTGGGCTGCTGATGTTGCTTCGGTCCCGGCGGCGGACATATTCAGCGAGGCGGACGCTACCGTCCGTGCGAAACCCAATGCCGCGATGCGGGTTCAACTCGACCTTTTCAAATCGGCGGGGCTCGACCGTCCCGAAGGCATCCAGCGCGTTATCAATCATGCGCATCGTCTTCTCCTTCATTTTCACAAAGCCGACGCCGTGACCGAGGTTCTTCCCAGCGGGTGTGAAGAGCCAGAAACCCTGCAAATCGTCCTTGGCCTTCTCTTTCATCATAGGCAGAAGAAATCGTGCCTCGCGGGAGTTTCGGTTCAGTACCTTTTGGTAATCTAACACCACGGGGACCATGGTCTGCGAAATCCGCTCGATGACGTCATCTTTTATTAACACGTTCTCACGGAACATGCGCGCGAACGTTCAGCAGTCGTTCAGCAGTCGTTCAGCAGTCGTCCAGCGGATCGCCAGTGATCATGTAAAGAAAGACGGGCCGTTTTTCCTTTTTGGCCAGTTCGAAGCCCTCAAAGACGTCGGCAACCCACGGAATCCGAGTGAAGTTCATTTCACCGGGCGTTGCTCAGACGGCATCGGCCTTCTTTTTTAGTTCGGATGGCATTTCGGCGATCGCCGTTTGGGATGTCGCCATGATAGCGGCAATGCAGATGAATGTTGCTTTCACTGAATCACTCCTCGTAGTCGGGTGGAATTGGCGGCATAACGACCGTGATCAGCCGGTTGTGGCAAGTTGATCACATCTGAAAAGTGCGGGCCGACCACAACTCGGCTGCATCACTTGGTTATGCCAGTATGGGAGAACAGAGTGGGAAGAAATTGCCGTGCGAACGATGCTATTGACAATCTTACGCAATCACGACCGCCAACTACTGGTTGATGCGTGAAGTATTTCAAGTGTTTTGGGGTGAAGGACGAAGTCGTAACTTGTGCCACCGCCCGACAGCGGCTCCGGAATTGCGTTAGAGGTCATACAACACATCAACAATACCGTGTCGGAATCAGCGAGCCTACGGAGGATTTCCGTCTTAACTTCTTTCGACCACTTGACGCGGTCGATGCTGGCCTTGGGGTCAAGCATGACCGCCGGGTTGAAGTACTCGTGTGATTTGGCGGCGATGAAGAGCGGATGTTCCGCGAGGGCAACGAATGCACGTCGTTGAAGCGATATGCTTGGACCACCTGTATCCGGGTGATGCATGCCGAAGTCGCGAGTGCCATCGGTCATCCAGTTCACATCCTGTGACATAATTTCAATGTATACAGAACTGCATATCAGCAATATCCGCTGATATATAGATCGAGATATAGATTTCTTTGGGCATCTTAATGGCAACTAAATTACTCGTCAAATTAGAGTTACGGATTGTCGGGCCGTTGTGACGTGGAGGATAGCCGGATCTTGATATCGTCCCTGTTCACATGTCCACGAACAGACTGGCGACTCCAGTTGCGTCGCGATTTCGTTCCTGCGCGTTGATCGTCGTCGACTTCACGTCCTTCTAACTGCAACTTAGGCGACGCGATACGAACGCCTTTTTCCGAGCCCTCAATCACTGCCCAGACTCAAACGATCCGTCGAAATTCGCAATCGATGTGCGCTTCAGAAGACTCCACGAGAAGCTGAGACTCCGACGTCCCGCGTGCAAGGATGGATGCGCACGCCTTGCGAAGAGTTGATTGCCCCGTGAATTTGTGTTTGATCTGCGTTCAATCCATGGGCAATTGAATTTGGGCAACGTTTTTGCTTTCGCGATTCCCATCGGAAGATATCCGGCAGCGTTTGAGAGCTCGGGAAAATCGTCGCGGAGCCAAGCGTGTTGGCTCGCCCTTGTGCGATTGGGATACGATACCTAGGGTGGCGTTCTGACTCGCTGGGGCTCGTCGAACTTACCCTAGGCTACTATATGCAACGCCTTCGGCGTAAAGAAAGAGGCCCCTGTTGCTCAAATGGAACCCTCTGATTCGAGGGCTACTGTCGGCACACCCTGGTGCTGCTAGTATATTTTCTTCTGCATTTTTCCATTCGCGAAATCAGCGTTCATTCGCGGTTTCTTCCCCCGTCCGACTCGTTCACTTCGTTGGGATCCATTGCGCTCCATCAATGATCACGTAGCCTTTCGCGCCTTCGTTACTAACCGTTACCGAGCCGGTCTTGTCGAACTTGAATTTACCCAACGAAACGAACAACCCGTTAACCGTTGGTTCTTTGCGTTGGTCGACGGTTAACGTCTCCGTACCGCTGGCGTGTTTGACCGAGACTGAAATGTTGCTTGCTCGGTTCTTATTTGCGGTGTAGGCGAGTCGCACTTCGTAGCTACCTGGCTGTGGTAACTGGGCAGAAAAAACTGCTGTGCATTTTCCGCCGGCGCCGGCGTCGTCGTGTTGGTATCCGTCGCCTAGGAAGTTGGGAACGGATGCACTCGATTTCCACGGCCCCGTTCTCTTCGCTTGCGCGTCGTCGACGACGATTCCGCTCAGCTTTTTCGGGTCGGTGCCGCGGACGCTGTAGAATTCCAGAACTTGGCCGTCTTCGATTAATCTCGCCTTGAGTTTTTCGTAATCGATGTCCTGCACTGGCACTCCGCTATCGATGGCCTGGCAAGCTGCCGTCGCGACACTTTGACCGAGGATCATGAAAACAGGTTCCATGCGAATGGAACCGAAGGCGATGTGGGAGCTGGAAACGCAGACGGGAACGAGCAGGTTTTCGCATTGCTTTTTCTTCGGTACGAGTGAACCGTATGCGATTTGGTAAGGCGAGCAGTGGACGCCAATGTCTCCTTCGTTTTGAACGTATCCTTCCGGCGTGATATACCGTTGGACGTTGTGGGAGTCGATGGTATAGCTGCCCATGCCAACTGGCTGTGGAGTCGGCCGTCGTTTAAGCAATTCGTGTTCGGTCATAACGAAGTGACCATTCATTCGGCGAGCTTCGCGGATGTACAATTGGTGCGACCAATTGCCGTTGTCGGTAAACTCGTCTTTGGGCAAGCCCCACGTCCGCATCTTTTTCTGAATGTCTTTTGGGACTCGTGCGTCGTTGGCGATATAATACAGCCAGCCCTTTTGGTAGTTTTCGTGTTCCTTGATAATTGCTCGACGTTGTTGGTAGCTGCCGTTGGGGTAACCATAATTCATGCCAATGTTGTCGGTACTCATCGGCCCGTGATTGTTGGTGTCGGTCTTGTGATTTGGGATCGGATCAAACTTGCCAAACACGTCGCGCCAACCGGCGTCAAAAATGCGACCGAGTAACTCGTACTGAGCGGGGTCGTAGTTTTCAGGTTTTGGAAAAGGGATTCTGTTTTCGGGATCGTTCGTTAAGCACATGCGAAAACAATAGGCTTGGACGCGATGGTCGCTGGCCAGTTTTTTACCCGGAGCAGCTGGGCTGACACGAGGGATGACTCCGCTGGCTGGATCTCCTGGAATCACGTAAGGGTCGATCCGCTTCTTGCCTGGAATTGCATCGTAGTGGTGACGATGGTGCAAAACCCCCGTTTGCACTCCATTCCATTCTTCGCCGTAAACATCTTTGCCTTCACGACCAACTTGATAGTTCACGCCCGCTGCCGCGAGCAAGTCGCCTTCGTAAGTGGCGTCGATGAACATCTTGCCGGTGAAAGTCTTGCCGCTGAGCATGGTGATCGAAACGATTCGACCTGACGATCGCTTGACGCCGTTTTCTCGATTCAGCCACTCGTCGCGATAGACGGGGATTTCAAAATCCTTGATGAAACTCTCGAACGCTTTCTCCGCGACACTCGGCTCGAAGATCCACATGGTGCGGTTAACGCCATCGACGGCAGCGTTGCCCTGACCCTTGCCGCCGTATTCTTCTGGCTTTTGGAATTTCCAGGTCTCTGCTTTTTGATATTCTTTCCAGACGCGATGATAGAAGTCCCGCGACAAACCGCCGATCACTTCCTTCTTGCCGGTATCGGTCCAACCCAATCCTCCGCTGGAGAGACCGCCGAGATGTTTATCGGGTCCGACGATGACCACTGACTTTCCCTGTTTTTTCGCCTGGACTGCCGCGGTCACACCCGCCGACGTGCCTCCATAGACGATGATGTCTGCTTCAATTGAAACTGTGTTGTTTTCGGCAGCAGTTACGGTGCCCAATTGGCAAACATAAAACGTGGCGAAAATGAACAAAACTTTGCTGCGGAGATTCATGTTGCTGTATACCTGGGTGAGCGAGCGCAAATAGATGTGAGTAACTTTTATCGCCTGTGTAGTTCGTCGCTAGGCGATGAGGTCCTTTACTACTTTACCACCGACGTTTGTCAGGCGGACGTCAAGGCCTCCGAATTTCTTGGATAGAAGTTCATGGTCTAATCCAAGCAAATGCAAAAGTGTGGCGTGGAAGTCATTAATGTGGACGGGGTTCTCGGCGGGATTCCAGCCGAATTCGTCCGTCTTGCCATAAACTTGCCCGCCCCGGACTCCGCCGCCGGCCATCCAAACACTAAACGCTTGCGGATGATGATCGCGGCCATCGTTCCCTTGTGCCAATGGAGTGCGACCAAACTCGCCCGCGAATACGACCAGCGTATCCTTAAGCATGCCTCGTTGCTTCAGGTCTTTCAGCAAAGCCGCGATCGGTTGGTCAGCCATTCTCGAGTTGTACTCCAACGCGCTGCCCAGTTGTCCGTGTTGATCCCACGAGGCATGCATCAAAGTTACGAAGCGGACTCCTCGTTCCACGAGCCGACGAGCGTAGAGGCAGTTTCGAGCGAACGTTTTGTAGACATCTTTGCCGCCACCGATATTCGATTTCACATCTGCTGGTTCGGCGCGATCAACGCCATAATCGTCTAACGTTTTCTGGCTCTCGTCAGAGAGGTCGAGTGCCGAGGGAGCGGCGGATTGCATCCGGAACGCCAATTCGTACGACGCAATTCGACTGGCGATTTCCGAATCGCCCGTGCGCTGAAGCTGGTGTTGGTTGAGTTGATTGATCGCGTCTAAGTTGGCGGCCTGAAGTTCCTGGGAAACACCTGTGGGTAAATTCAGGTTCAGAACCGGTTCGCCCTTGCTCCGCAACACAACGCCTTGATATGTCGAGGGCAGGAAACCGTTCGTCCAGTTCGACGTGCCGCCACTCGAGCCGCGATTCGCTGACAAAACCACATAGCCAGGGAGATTCTGTGAGTCGCTTCCCAATCCATACAGAACCCACGAGCCAAAGCTGGGGCGACCAAAACGAGGTACACCTGTGCTGAGCATCAACTGCGCCGGATGGTGATTGAACGCTTCGGTGTGCATTGATCGAATCAGGGCGATGTCGTCGACACACGTCGACAGATTGGGAAGTAAATCTGAAAGCTCCATTCCGCATTCGCCATGCTTTTTGAACTTTCGCTTCGTTCCCATCAACTTCGCGTCTTTCTTGATGAACGCAAAACGGACATTCTTGGTGAACGATTCCGGTAGCGATTGCCCCGATCGTTTGTTCAGCGATGGCTTGGGATCAAACAATTCCAACTGACTCGGTCCGCCAGCCGGATAAATGAAGATTACATTCTTCGCCGTGGCGGGAAAATGGGACGAGCGGGGTGCGAGTGGATTGACCGAGTTGCGTTCCTGATCAGAGTTGCGTTTCTGAGCAGGGGCGGCTTCGGCAAGAGCCAGCGTTCCATCGTTGGCAAGGAGACTCGCCAACGCGGCTGCTCCCAAGCCACTCGCCGTGGAAGTAAGAAATCGGCGACGGATTAGGTCGAGGTTAAGATTGTCTGTCATAAAACATCCTTAGGGTCGTCGCTTCAAGCGACCACGTAGTTGTTATTACGGGCGAGTAATAAACTCGTCGATATTCAATAGTGCTCGAGTCAGCGATATCCAGGCTGCAAATTCGGCTTTCTCGATACCCACAGGCGGAGCGGTTTTGCCGACGGCGTTCGCGAGGAGTTTTTCGTCTTTCTCGTAAACTGTGCGGGAGCGTTGAAGCAGTTCAGCCATCACCTTTCGCTCTCGATCGTCTGGTCGACGAGAAACGCAAAGCACAAACGCTCGTTCCATCCGATTCGCTTCGCCGTCGACTTCGCGAAATACCCGCAAAACCATTTGTTGTGCACATTCCATGATGACCGCGTCATTCCACATTGTCAGCGCTTGCAGAGGAGTGTTCGATTTTTCTCTTCGAGTACACGTCACGTTTGAATCCGGCGCGTCGAACAGTGTGAGCATAGGGTAGGGCGAAGTCCGTTGGAAGAAGGTGTAGACTCCCCGTCGAAAACGGTCGCCGCCTGTGCTAGTTTTCCAAGGCCCTCGATTGATTACGTCAACGAATGCTAACTCGATCACGCCCGGTGGCAGAGGCGGGTACACGCTGGGCCCGTTGACCCGGCGATCTAGAAGGCCGCTCGCAGACAATGCCAGATCGCGGACGCTTTCAGCTGAGACTCGCAGCCGATTTTGATGCGCTAGGAGACTGTTTTCTGGATCTACATCAGCCAGCTCCGGTCGCGCGTTGGAGGACTGTTTGTAAGTGGATGAAAGCAAGATTTTACGATGCAGGCTTTTTGGTTTCCAGCCACTCTCGCGAAGCTCATTTGATAACCAATCGAGCAATTTCGGATGAGTAGGCTCTTCGCCCTGTGTTCCAAAGTCGTTTTCGGTGACTACGAGTGCTCGCCCGAAATACTCCTGCCACACACGATTCACGTAAACTCGCGGAGTGAGCGAATTGTCTGGCGAGAAAATCCAGTTTGCTAGATCGAGTCGATCCAATCTCGCCCCGCGGCTTGAGATTTTGGGCAAGAAGGTTGGCGTGTTCACTTCAACTCGCGGGCCTTTGTCGAGGAATTCTCCTCGAATGTGAATGTGTGTTTCCCGCGGTTGAGCGCGTTGATTCAAACTCATCGCACTATTGCGGGCAACTTGAGGTGGAGCTGATTCTAGGTTTTGAATTTCTTTGGCGAGTTGGGATGTTTCGTTATCGGCCGACGCGAAGTAGTTGAACAATTGCTCCGATTGAGCGGGCGTTCGTCGCGCCGAGGAAATGTTGGCGAGCTCGAGGGCCTGACCGATGCTCTCGAAATCGCCAGCGATTAGTGCGACTTCGGCGTCTGTTAGAGCTCGGTTGTAGATTCGTGCTTCGTCGATTGTTCCCTTGAGAAACGTTCCGCTCTTTCGTCGGCCAATTCGCCAGGGGTCTTCGGTTGTAAAGTCGCCTGTCAGATTATCGTTGTGAATTTGAGATTCGACTTTGACGCCGTCGATAAACAAGTTGACTCCGGCCGCCTTTCGCGAACCGTCGTAAGTAAACACGATGTGCTGCCATTTGTCTTTAACCAATCGTGCCGTTTTCGGAGTCACCTTGATTCCGTTGACAGGCCACTTCTCGACGAGATGAACTTCGAGTAGCCCACGATTGTTCGTAAAGTCGATACCGTGGAAATCGTTAGGCTCGTCCAACTTTGTAATGATCGCGCCGAGGCTGTCAGTCGCCTTAATCCAGGCGGAGCACGTAAACGATTGATCCGCAGGGATTGCCGGTAGACCAGGCAACTCGAGGTGTTGGCCGCTACCGTTGAACTCAATTGCACCGTCTTCATCAAGACGCTTTGTCAGTTTCAATTCGCCCGGACCGTGAAACTTTGCCGGTTCGCGTTTTTCTGAAATTGCGCGATCGGCTTTCATCAAAGGGGCAGTGTTCGCGAGTGCCGTTTCTTTCGGTCCGTTAAAGGGGTAGTGGCCAACCAAACCGTCGGTGGGGGCCGTTGGTTGGCCGTCTGGAAATCGTTTCTTTAGATCGGCGACTAACTTGGACAGGTCTCGCGTCAACCGAGTTCTAGCTGCCGTCAGCTTTTGCTTCTTATCCGCTAGAGAGTTTTCGTGAGTGTCGAGAGAGAGTTTGTGTTGCCGCTGTTGAATGATCGACGGTAATAACTTGACTTGCGATTCGTCGGCGTCATTGAAGAATGAGTACAGTTGATAGTATTCGCGATGACTAATCGGGTCGTATTTGTGGGAGTGGCATTGTGCGCATTGAACGGTGAGTCCCATCCAGACGGTGAACGTGGTGTTGAGTCGATCGACGGTCTGTTTGACTCGATCTTCTTCGCGGTCGATGCCACCTTCGTTGTTGGTTAGAGTGTTGCGGTGAAAACCGGTTGCAGACTTCGTAGTGGGAGTTGCGTTGGGGATCAGATCGCCGGCGAGCTGTTGGATCGAGAATTCATCGAAGGGTAAGTCGGCGTTGATCGCATTGAAAACCCAGTCGCGAAATAGGTACGCTTGGGGCCGCGGACGATCTTTTTCGTATCCGTCGCTATCGGCGTACCTCGCTTGATCTAACCAGATTCGACCCCAACGCTCGCCGAAATGGGGCGAGGCTAAGAGCTGATCGACCAACTGGACATACCAATCGGGGGAATCGTTTTGCATCCATCGCTGCCACTCTTCGGTAGTAGGCGGAAGTCCGATCGTATCCAGATAAACTCGGCGGATGAGCGTGTGTCTGTCGGCCACGGGGGCGGGCAGGATCGAATTGTCTTCCAGTCGCTTGAGAATGAAGGAGTCAATTTCGTTCTCGGGCCAGGTGGGATTCTTTAACGGCGGTAGTGCAGGGTTTGACAAGGGCTGCCAAGACCAATGCTTGGAATAACGCACGTCTTCCGCGTCGACGTTTGCCGGCCATTCTGCTCCGCCGGCAATCCACTTTTTTAGGACGGCGATTTGATCGACGGAGAGCGGCTTGCCCTTGGGTGGCAT
>Ga0115002_10006637_pt1 | contig 13254 bp, 12 predicted proteins | sample ArcticOcean_MG_C_8_FD_89576 | JGI IMG/M metagenome (GOLD analysis project Ga0115002, IMG submission 89576) | Marine microbial communities from western Arctic Ocean - ArcticOcean_MG_CB11_86 | ecosystem: Environmental > Aquatic > Marine > Oceanic | place: Arctic Ocean: Canada Basin | collected...
AGCCAGTGTCCATTGTTTGTGAAATTCGCCGGTGACGGGAATGTAAACCGCATCAACATCCGGGTCGGCAAGTACTGCCTCGTAGGAATCGTAGGCTTTGGAAATGCCGTGTTCTTGTGAGACGTCGGCGGCAACGCCAGGTCGCTGGCTGGCAATCGCGTACAGCTCAGCTTCGGGTGATTCGGTGATTCCCGGAATGAGACCACGGTGCACAATACGGCCACAACCGAGAATACCAAACTTGATCTTTTTAGACATAGAATAATTTCTACTTAGGTTCAATCACTCATTGAAACAGTAACTTCAAACCCGGTTCACGTGCATTAGAAATCAACCAACATCGCCCTGTGTCCATTGGCCATCGATTGACCGCCAAAGAGAACCAGTTGGGTTTTTATCTTGCAATTCGGAAGGCAACCGATGAGCCCTGATATTGTCGTAAGACTGCAGCATGGCAAACCGGTGGATGGCGGTGGGCATGCCGACTGACGTGAAGGCCGGGTGGCTGGTTGCCGGGAACGGGCCGCCGTGGTTCATCGCCGGGCTGACGGCAACACCAGTCGGCATTTTGTCGTTGAGTAACCGACCCACTTTCTGTCGAAGTGCCGGGGCGATGGTGTCGTAATCGGTGTCATCTTTGCCATTTGTTTCTGAATAAATGCAACCGGTCAAGTTGCCTTCCAAGTGTTCTAAGATTTCGACGATTTGGCTCAGACTATCGGCGATGACAATTAATGAACTGTTCCCAAACGCTTCAGCTTGCAGGCCTTCGGGGTCTTTCAGAAACGCTGCCCCATCGGCTTTCATTAGCGTGTTGGCACACGAAAAACCTGTTCCACCGCCGGACTCACCGCCGACAACAACTTCTGCCCCGGTGGCTTTGAGTTCTTCGATGCCTTGCTGAAAATTCTGTTGAACTCCACCGCTCAGCATTGTTCCCACTGCTGCCGATTTGAAGTTTTCAGCGACGGCTTGCACAAACGAATCGGCCAGTTCACCCGATTGCAAGACGATGAGGCCCGGGTTCGTGCAGAATTGCCCCGTTCCCATCAAACAACTGCCTGAAAATTCTGCGGCAAGTTCTGCCCCCTTTTCTTCCAAGGCACCATTGAGAATGACGACTGGGTTAATGCTGGAAAGTTCTAGGTAAATTGGTTTACCTGCTTTGTCGGCGGCGGATTTCAACACCAAACCGGCCGACCGGGCACCGGTGTAACCGATGGCCCCCATTGAGGGGTGTGAAACCAGTTTTTCGCCGTCGGAATGCGAGGTGCGGTAAATTAACTGCACAAAACCGGCGGGCATTTCAGTTTCTAGAGCCGCTTCAAGGGCCGCTTCGGCGAATAGTCGTGTGGTTTCTGGGTGGGATGAATGCCCTTTAGCAATCACTGGGTTGCCTGCTGCAACTGCTGCTGCGAAATCGCCGCCAGCAATGCTGTTAAAAGCAAACGGAAAGTTGTTCGGCCCGAACACAGCCACAGGACCGACAGGGCCAAACATGCTGCGAATATTTGCAGCCGAGTCGATAATCGGCGTCGCCCACGAAGCTTCTCGGGCAGCGGCGGCGGCTTGTCGTAATTGGCTAGTGGTACGGGGAAGTTCCACATCTTTCAAACGGGGAGAAACGGGTAAAGCCGTTTCTTGGTGGGCGACCTCAACGAGGGCATCGGCGCGGGCTTCAATTTTGTCAGCGTAGCATTCCAGAAATTTTGCGAACCGCTCGCCGGGCCATCCACGCATTGCACGAGCTGCAACCGCTGCAGCATCCAATGCCTGTTCGACTTCAGACCACGGGCTAACCGGAAAATCACCGGGAATTGTGTCTGTTGTTTGCGGATTGACGGCTTGGAAAGTGCTTGTCCCCTGTGAATCGATCCAAGCACCATTGATTAAGACTTGATGCGAACTCATGCTGTTTTCCCTTATGGTAAATTGTGGAACCGCCGAGACGCATTGTTCCCGGAGTTCATTCTGTTATCGACTAACATTGATGATCGCCATTCTATCGAGCCGAATCGAGTGTGGGAAGAATGCGGAAGAGATTTCGTGGCCTGATAAGTGGAGAGTCCTGGACTTGAAAAAAGGCCGATGGAAATGAATCCATCGGCCTTTTTCGTTTGTAGAACGCTAAATTGTCGAATTAAGCTTTCGGAGGTGCCGGAGCTTTTTTCGGTGCAGGAGCGGCTTTGCCTTTAGGGGCTGCAGGTGCAGCATCTTCGTAAGGAGCAGCGGCTTTGCCGGGTGCACAGGCCGATTCCGTTTTGCAGCAGCGGGTACGAACCGGTCGAGTTTTGCAGCAGCGGGTTTTTACCGGTTTGCAGCAGCGTGTTTTTACCGGTTTGCAGCAGCGTGTTCGAACTGTTCGTGTTTTGCAGCAGCGTCGGGCGGCATCAGCTTCGCCGGCTGACACAAACAAAATGGCTGCCGAGGCAAGAAGTAAAGCAAACGATCTCATGGTGGTTCTCCATTCCAAAATTGCGGCCCGTTTCGAGCCAAATTCCCGTAAAGCCCTCTCAACATTTGAGGGCACTCAATTCTCAGAGCACTTAGCTGCAATTCTGATGATGTCAGACTGGGTAATCAAGTGTGCGGAGGCTGTTCGGGGAAAGTCTTCCGAAAATACTGATTGAGGCGTTCGGTGGGTTGACCGGCTTGAATTCGGCGGGTTTCAGATTTCGGTCGTCTCGTCGGAATTCACCAGCTGCAGAAAATCGTCTTCGCTTAAAACGGGCACACCCAGATTTTGTGCCTTGGTTAATTTGCTGCCCGCCTTTTCACCGGCGAGGACATAGTCAGTTTTTTGCGAAACACTAGAAGCCGCCTTCCCGCCATGTTCGCGGATCATCTCTTTCACTTCATCGCGGGTGAATTTCGTGAGGGTGCCCGTGATAACGATGGTTTTCCCGGCGAGAGGTTTTTGTTGGTCTTCTGATTCCGACTTTTCAACGGGTTGGCCGAGATTGACACCCAGCGACCTCAATGCATCAACGGTCTTGTTTCCGATCTCTGAATTCAGAAAAGAATGAACCGATTTTGCAATCACAGGGCCGATCTCATCGACATCGGCAAGTTCTTCCTCTGATTGCTTTGCGATTTCATCGATTGAGCCGAAGCAATCGGAAAGGACTTGGGCATTGCGAGTACCAACATGCCGGATATTCAGCCCTGTCAATAACCGCCACAACGGCCTTGATTTTGACTGTTCAATTCCTGCCAGCAATTTCTCAACCGATCTCTCTCCCATCCTCTCAAGTTCTAACAGTTGTTCTTTTTTTTCACGCAGTCGGAAAATGTCGTCGATGCAGGTAAGAATTTTTGCTTCAAGAAGTTGTTCGACTAATTTGATTCCCAACCCTTCAATATCCATCGCTGACCTGGAAGCAAAAAACCGTAGCGTCTCGCGCAACCGAGCCGGGCAATTGATGTTCGGACATCGGATATAGACGCCGTCTTCGTCTTGAACGGCTTGCGTATTGCAGACGGGGCAATGTTCTGGAAAATGGAATGGCTGCTCGGTCCCTTTCCGTTTGTGCTCCTCAACGCGAACAACGTGCGGAATAATCTTTCCGGCTTTTTCCACAACAATCGAATCACCAATTTTAACGGCCAGACGATCGAGTTCATCGCGGTTGTGTAAACTGGCCCTCGATACGGTTGAGCCTGCAATTTCAACCGGCGTCAGATGTGCCACCGGTGTGAGTGCCCCCGTTTTCCCAACCTGCACAGTAATCTCTTCGACCGTCGTTACGGCTTCATACTTTTCCCACTTATAGGCAATCAGCCAGCGTGGGCTTTTTGAGGTTTCGCCCAGTTGATCCCTGAGTCCAATCTGGTTGACCTTGAAAACCAGGCCATCGACCTCAAAATCCAAGGTATGGCGGTCGTACATTAAACCGTGCGCGTACTCTAAAGTATCGGGCATTGAAGGAAACGCGGCGATTTGCGGCGAGACCGGAACTCCCCAGGCCTTTAGCGATTCAATATATTCAGTGTGAGTTTCGAACGGGGCGTTTTCTACGTAACCCAAGCCGTGGGCGTAAAATCGAATTTTCCGAGCGGCACATTGTTTTGGATCGAGCAGTTTCAAAGCCCCGGCGGTTGCGTTTCGCGGGTTGGCGAACGGTTGCTCGCCTCTTTTTTCTTGCTCGGCACGAATGTGAGCGAAGTCAGAATTACTGATCAACGCTTCGCCGCGAACTTCTAAAACGGGCGGAAATTTTTCGCCGTACAAATGCAATGGCACACCGCCAATGGTCCGGGCGTTACTGGTAATATCGTCTCCGCGCCGTCCATCTCCGCGTGTGACGCCTTGAACGAGACGTCCGTTTTCATAAAGCAATGCTAATGCCACGCCGTCGAGTTTGTACTCCACCGAGTATTCAATGTCGGAGCCATCGAGCAGTTTTTTCAAGCGGTTATCGAATTCCGCCAGTTCAGCTTCTTCAAAAATATTATCGACCGACAGCATGGGAACGCGATGTTCGACCGATTCAAACCCGGCAATCGGCTCCCCCCCGACTTTACGTGAAGGGCTGTCGGGCGAGTCGTACTCGGGGTGCTGTTGTTCGAGCTGTTCAAGCCGTTTGAGCAATCGGTCGAATTCACGATCAGTCACTTCCGGATGAGCATCTATATAATACAGCCGGTTGTGCCGTTCCAACTCGGACCGTAATTGATCGATTTCGGATTTGATTTGGGCGGTCATAATGGTGAAGGCGAATTTTGTTTCGAGAATAGCGAGTTGAAAGTGAAGTGCGTTTCGAAGCGTCTAAATGGCAGATTCGTTCGTTTCTTCAGGGTTCGGGTTATCTTCGTTGTCTTCGAGTGCAGAGGTCTCGGTTTTATTTCGAGAGTTTCGCAAAATTTGGGTTCGGTCAACATACAGTGCCAGAAAACTCACCAACACCGTGACAACGACTTCACCCAACAGAAGTTGACCGCCGTAGTGATTGAGAAAATTAACCACGGGCGATTGCGAATCGCTGAACGCTGTTGCGATCATGGCGAGTATCGTGAACACGAACAGGCCCGAAGCCACAATGACGAGGCAAAAAAAGAAATTCAAACGATCCGGAGGTTTGGTCATACCAATTTAGTTTCTTTCACTCGGCCTTAGCAGGGAAACGTTTGAAAACCACCATCGACGCGAATCACCTGTCCGCTGACAAACCCTGCAGCGGGCGAGCATAGGTATCCGACCATTGATGCCACTTCGTGCGGACGACCGTAGCGTTCTAAGGTGCCCTCTTCAACAAGCCGACCATCGTCGATTTCATGAATTTTAAGAAACCGCTCGGTCACCGTAGGCCCTGGGGCGACGCAATTAACGGGAATATTATACGGCTTCAGTTGTTCGGCTAGGCAGCGCGTGTATTCATGGACGGCGGCTTTGGCAACGGCATAAATTGAACCGGTCGGGCGCCCGAAACAGCCAGCAATACTGCCGATGGTAATAATGCGGCCTCGCTTGCGTTCCATCATTTCCGGAGCAATTTCTCGACAGCACAAAATGGCGGTTGTTAGGTTCCGGCCCATCACACTGTTGAGGTCATCGAGCGAGATATTTAAACAATCGTCGTCCTCGGGCCGACCGCCCTTCCCGACGCCAGTTCCTTTCGCACCAATGTCACCGCCAGCACAACAGACGAGTAAATCGATCTGCCCCCAATTCGTCCGCACTTCATCGGCGACACGTTTGACTTCCGCCTCATCGGTCAAGTCGCCCCAGACGGGCATGGTTTCGCAACTGTATTTTTCTGCAAGGTCATCGGACAACTGCTGCATCGATACGCCTTCACCGAAGGTTTTAGGACTATCGGGGCGTGTGCCGTGAACGGCGACTTTGGCTCCAAGGCGACAAAGTTCTTCGGCCATCACACGTCCTAAACCGCGTGATGAACCCGTAATGAGGGCCGTTTGTCCGGCGAGCACTTTTTCGGTTGGCATGGTCTTGGCTCCGCAAGGTTATGAGGCTGGAAGCTGATAAAACTCACAAAAGGAAAAAACCTAAGTATAGAATACCGCCTGCAATTCGCGGGGAAAACAACCAGTCTAATAATTTGGTGGCTTTCTTAATTCTTTCCGAGATCGGCGATGAGCTTTTCTTTCTCGGCAAGTTGTAAATCGTATTCGACCATCATTTGGGCCAATTCATAGAAGGAAACCTTGGGCTCCCAGCCGAGAACTTCTTTTGCTTTTGTTGCGTCTGCAGAAAGAGTATCGACTTCTGACGGGCGCAGAAAACGCGGGTCGAATTCGACGTACTCGTTGTAATCGAGGTCTAAATGAGCGAAGACAACTTCGAGAAATTCTTTGACGGAATGCGTTTCTCCCGTGCCGATCACGAAATCATCCGGCTGGTCTTGCTGAAGCATCAGCCACATGGCTTTGACGTAATCTCCGGCAAATCCCCAATCGCGTTTGGCATCGAGATTGCCCAAAATGAGTTTCTGTTGCAAACCCAATTTGATGCGGGCCGCGGCCAACGTAATTTTTTTCGTAACGAAGTTTTGGCCTCTCAATGGAGATTCATGATTAAATAAAATTCCGCTGCAGGCGAACATATCGTATGCAACGCGGTAGTTAATGGTTTGGAAGTGCGCGTAAACCTTGGCACACGCGTATGGGCTTCTGGGGTGAAAAGGGGTTTGTTCGTTTTGTGGCGTCTCGGCCACCTTACCAAACATTTCGCTCGATGAGGCCTGGTAAAACTTCACTTGCCGTTCGGTTCGGAGTTGATGCTGACGGATCGCTTCAAGCATTCTTAAAGTGCCTAAACCGGTCACATCCCCGGTGTAAACGGGCATGTCGAACGACATACGGACGTGGCTTTGGGCGGCCAAGTTGTAAATCTCGTCCGGTTGAATTTCATCGAGAATAGAACCGAGGTTGCTTCCGTCGGCTAAATCGGCGTAAAACCGGTTTTCTCCCGGGTCGCCGATGCCCGGGGCCTTGCAGGGGATGATTCCGTAGACTTCATAGTTTTTCTCTTCCAGAAATTCTGTGAGATAAGAACCATCTTGACCCGAAATACCGGTAATTAAAGCGACACGTTTCACAAATTTCTCCTGGTTGTTCTCTGCCGAATGCCTCTTAGAATTGAGTATGATACAGGAATCTGTGAAACGTCAAGGTTACATGGCCTGAATGTTTTGTTAGAGTTTGATCGAAGGCCACTTCTTTCGTTATTTATTCAATTATTGAGGATTTATGTCCGGTTCCAATGGTGCTCAGCCATCGGTTTCATCAAAACGCTTCTGGTTCGCCCAGATTCTTGCCGTCGCTGCTATTTTGGGAATCATTGTCCCAGCGGAATACAGCAGATTGGCGAATTTGGATGCTAATTCGGCTGGAGTATTCGGTTGGCTGATTCATTTGAATGTGGATACGACGCCCGCGTTCATATTTCTTTTATTATTGCCCGCATGCTGGTTTTTTCGTAGGCCGCTCATCTCCTCAACTCGTCTGATTGCTTTGATTCAAAAGCTAACGGCAGATGACGACCATGCGGCTGGTCGAATTGATTGGCGTGCTTTGATTCTTGCCATTTTTGTCGGCTTGGTTTCTTTGGCGGTCAGTTTCTGGTTTTCAACTCGTCCAATGGGAAATTCGGAAGAACTCTCGTTCGGAAGCCTTCCACCGGCGTATCACGATGAATACAGTTACTTGTTTCAGGCGGAAACGTTTTTGGCCGGTCGATTATGGCTTCCTAGTCACGAAACGCAGCCAAGATTATTCGACCAAATGCACGTCCTCAATGAGGGACGGTTTGCCAGTCGGTATTATCCAACCACAGGGCTCTGGATTGCCCCCTTTCTGAAAATTGGGCACCCGTACTGGGGACATTGGCTGGCTGGCGCTTTGACGGCCATGTTAATTTTTGGCTGTGGTCGAGAGCTTTCCGGCAATGCAGTTGGGTTTCTTGCTGGTCTGTTTGTGGCAATTTCGCCAGGCATGGGCATCTTCAGCAATTTATTACTGGCTCATCATCCAACATTGGCGGCATTAAGCGGGTTTCTATTTTTCTTTTTGCGACTGCTACGAACGCATTCAACCTTCGATGCCTTCTGTGCTGGAACTGGTTTGGCCATCGCCATGCTGGGCCGTCCGATGACCGCCTTAGGCTTTTCATTACCCTGCGGCGTTTGGTTTGCTTGTTGGCTGTTAAAAAATAAATTGGCGCTGCCGAATGCAAAGCGCATGAAAATTTTCATCGGCATGGGATTACCAATTTTTCTCGGTTTATTCCTAATGTTCGGCTACAACAAGACGCTCACTGGGAGCGGTTGGAAAATGCCATACCAACTTTATACCGATCTCTACACGCCCAGGCACGTATTCGGGTTCGATAATGTTGTCCGAGGCGAGCAAAAACTGGGGCCACAAGTTTTAGAGAACTATGACCGCTGGGCCATTAATTTGACGCCTGAATTGGCGCTCCAAAATGTGAAAAACCGCTTTCTGGCCAGTTGGCAATGGACGTTGGGCTTGGTGCCTTTGCTGGTTTCAGGAATCGTGTTTGTTGTGTTGGGGCCAGGGACTGAAAAACGTTGGTGGTTGATTCCTGCCGGAATTGTTTCGTTACACGTGGCACACATTCCCTACTGGTACGATGGCATCATGCACTGGCATTATGTGTTCGAAACCGGTCCATTGTGGGTTTTACTGTTTGCCAGTGCCACGGTTTCGTTGGTTCGCGGGTGGGAAATTCAAGAACGCCCTTGGATGAAATACTGGTGGTCCGGGCTGGTTTTGCTGACTGTCGCTACCAGTTATATTTCTCTAGAGCCATTTTGGTCCACCTCGCGCGCCGATCTCGCTGTGAATAACGTTGGCTTTTCCAGATTGAAATACGAACGTGTTCGGCGTCTAGTTCACCAATCAACGGGTGGCCGACGGGCCCTCATTCTTGTGAAACCCGACCCGGCAGATCGGCATATCGATTATGTCGTCAACGACCCGGCTCTCAGCGGGCAGATACTGTTTGGTCGTTATCGAGAAGAGCCGGTTCATCTACAGGAAATCCTGTCCGCCTTTCCGGATCGAGACATCTATCTGTTTGACGTGCAATCGGGCCGATTGCTGAGTTTGAAATAAAAAAAGAGCAGTCCAATTTAATGGACCGCTCTCTTTTCGATGTATCAGAAAGAAATGTCGATTAAGCAGCCGGAGGGGCTGGTGCATTTTCGACTTTTTTCTTCGGTGCAGGCTTGGCATCTGTAGCTGGTGCTGCAGGAGCACAGCAGGTCGGCTTGGGCTTGCAGCAACGACGAACGCGAACTGGCTTGCAGCAAGTCGGTTTGGGTTTGCAGCAAGTTTTAGGAGCTGAATCACAGCATTTGCGTTGGAACAGACCGGCAAGCAGACGAGGTCGGCAGCAGGTGTCTTTAACAGGTTTGCAGCATTTCACGCGAACAGGTTTGCAGCATTTTACTCGAACTGGCTTGCAGCGTTTCACGCGAACAGGTTTGCAGCATTTTTCTCGAACTGGCTTGCAGCGTTTCACGCGAACAGGCTTGCAGCGTTTCACGCGAACAGGCTTGCAACAGGTTGTTTTAGCGGGCTTGCTGCAACCAGCATTGCCATTGAACAGAAGGCCGGCTTCTGCTGTTGTTGCGTTGAATGCGAAAGTAACCGCGCCCAAAATGGCAAGGTTCATCAATTGGCTTCTCATCTTGTTCTCCTCAAACATAAAATATTACTCTACTCAAACCGACTGGAACGTTCTGCTTTCATAACAGCCAGCGGCCCCAAAATATTAATCAGGAATCACCTTCACGATGACTGCCTGTATTACACTGATTTAAAAATAGGAAACATGGGGGGAACAAACTCTTTATCCCAATTAGGTGGGTCTACCAGTCGAGGATAACAAAACTGCCATCAAAGTCAAACGAAACGAGGGCGTTTTAACCCAATAACCAATAAGAGGTATGGATAAATAAAATGGTTTAAGTGCTTTATCCTGACTCATGGTCTACTCTATTCATTGAGTGCTGTCGTTCGATGATACTCAATAGATGGGCCAAAATGTGCAAATCACGCTATACTGTGCGGCTAGGCCGAGACATCACGTCTCTAGACACCGATTGAATTGAGTCGATTCGCACAGACCGTTGAGGAGCAAGCGTGCCCAGAAAACTGACTTGGAAATTTCGAAATCGCGACTATCAACTGGGGGAATCCCCACTTCTGATGGGAATTGTCAACGTCACCCCCGACAGTTTTTCCGACGGTGGCGAGCACATCGAGTCCAGTCGTGCCGTTGAGCATGCCCTGAAATTGGCCGATCAAGGTGCCGATTTTCTCGACATCGGCGGAGAATCAACACGCCCAGGCTCCAAATCAGTAGACATCAATGAAGAATTGCAGCGGGTCATTCCAGTGATCGAGCAACTTGCCGCACAATCCGATGTCCCCATTTCAATCGACACTTCCAAGGCGGCTGTTGCCCGTCAAGCGATCGCTGCAGGTGCAGAAATCGTCAATGATATCTCCGGAATGACATTCGACCCCGAAATGATCGACGTGTGCCAGCAATCGGATGTCGGATTAATTTGCATGCACATTCAAGGCACACCGGCCACGATGCAAGAGCATCCTCATTACGAAAATGTTGTTGCTGAGATTCTACAATTTTTTCGAGAGCGTCTCACTGCATTCGAAAAACAGCGTATTGCAAAAGAGCGAATCATTTTCGATCCTGGCGTTGGTTTTGGAAAAACGGCAAACCACAATGTCGAAATACTTTCATCGATTGCGGAATTCCGAAATCTAGAGAGGCCCGTACTCATCGGCCATTCCAGGAAGCGGTTTTTGGGGAAAGTCGTTGGGCGGCAAGTTGACGAGCGAACTGCAGGCACGCTGGGAGTTTCGATTGCCCTTGCTGGCCAATCGACCGATATCATTCGCGTGCATGACGTGGCTGCTAACCGCGATGCGATTCTTGCCTGGCAAACAATCAATGCGGGCATCAAACCCGAATAACTGTAAATCAGACGACTGAATCCGTTGCCTCTACGCCGAGGGACTGTCCTTGGAAATCTGAACGTTAATTTTTGTCGGCTTGGATGATTCCGATTTATCGAGCGTGACCTGCAGGACGCCGTTGTTTGCTGCGGCTTTGACTTGGTCTGGGTTGACCGCAACCGGCAGCGGAATAGAACGATTGAATGCACCACGAACTCTCTCACAGCAGTGAACGGTCTGTTCGTCGGACGGTTCTTGGCAGGCCCGTTCACCCGAGAGAGTCAGCATGTTTCCTGCCAAGGTGATTTCAATCTCTGCAGGATCAACTCCTGGCAAATCGACCTCAACTGTGACGGTTTCTGCCAATTCAACCACAGAGATATCAGGAACCCAGTTATGATTGCCATCCTTCAAACCCATGGTTTGCATCGCACGATCTCCCTGCGAACAGGCAAGATCGACCAGACGATCAAACTCTTGTTTAATTTTGTCTAACGGCGACGACAGCGGAGTTTCGGAACGAGGATCAGTAGAAGCCATGATTTAAATCCCTAAAAAGAACAATTTACGGAATTGAGTTTCACTAAATACCGACACGAAAACCTGAAAAACTTAGTCGGTTTTCACTTCAATTTTTCGCGGCTCGACTTGTGTTGCTTTAGGTAGTGTGACTTCAAGAACGCCATTCGTCAATTTCGCCGAGATGCGTTCGTGGTCAACTTCGTCACTTAAAATGAACGAACGCAAGAAATCTCCCACTTGATATTCTCGATGAAGCGGCTTGGCCCCATCAGGAATTTGTGGATTCACTTTCCCGAACAATGTGAGTTTATTGTCCTGCACTTGAAGCTCAAGAGAATCGATAGTGACCCCAGGTAAGTCAGCATGCAGGACGAGTCCTTCATCGGTTTCATAAATGTCAATCGGAGGGGTGAAGACATTTCGTTCCACGTTCGCCGCCAATTGATTCACGACTCGTGATCCGTTTGTGGTTGAGGGGGTGAGTTCTTCAGTCATCAGAGTTCTCCTCTTCCAGTTTGCTTGATTTCGATTTCCCAAAGTTTCATTTGACAGCCTCTATTGATCGCCTTCCACGACGGGAATTTGCCGTGGTGAAACATCTTCCACTTTTGGTAAATGGATTTTGAGGAGCCCGTCTTTGAGTTCTGCTGTCAGTTGCTCTTCTTGAACACGCTCGGGAATTGAGATGGAACGCTGCCAAGGGCCTCGCAAACGTTCTTGTCGACGAAAGCGTTCTTCAGGGATCCCCTCGGGGTCGGAACGCAGACCTTTGATTGTCATTATTCCACCCGCCATCGTTAATTCGAGTTCTTCGACTTTTGTTCCAGGCACCTCAGCGGTGAAGAGAAACTCATCTTCAAGCTCGTAAAGGTTTAACGCCGGGTATTGCCGCCCAACGCGATATCCTTGAAACGTAAAATTGACGTTACTAAGCAGCCGATCAACTTCTCGTTCCAAATCGCGAAATGCATCCCACGTCTGTCCCCATCTGAAAACTGGCATGAACAGCCTCCTTTCGAACAATGGGTTAATTGATGACGATCATCTGTGAATTTCTGGATCTTCTTTACTGAATTATAAGGCAAAGCGTGTGCCGAACATAATCCCACAAACAAATTATCAATATAAAGCATTTGATACCAGAACCTTACAACCCACAGCAACTTCCCCCCATCATTTTGGCAGTGCCAAATCGGCAGTCTTCCAGGCATTTTCTTGCCGAAACGAACAATCCGCCAAGTTGGCAGGCCAGCGAATTCTCGACCAAGAAAATTACCTTAGGCATTAATGATTAGACCGTACTCAATAGTTCCCGTCTCGAAAATCGAGCGGTATTCGTTCGTTAACTCTGTGATCCAAAACTCGAAGCGTTAGAATGAAGAAGGGATAGATTCACATTTGAATCTTCCTCCAACGGTCCTCCGAAGAGACAGCTATCGATATGGAAATACAATTGAATCCTCGGCACGCCATCTATGTGGGTAGTTTTGACCCGATGACATTAGGGCATTTGGATATTATCACTCGAGGCACGGTTCTTTACGAAAAAGTGACCGTGGGTATTGGCATCAATCCTGACAAGACGCCGCTGTTTTCACCGGAAGAACGGCTCGAACTCACTCAGAAAATTTTGCAGCCGTACGACAATGTGGAAGTGACCTGTTTTTGTGGACTGGCTGTGAATTTTGTCAAAGAAAGTGGCAGCAAAGTGATGTTGCGAGGCATGCGAACTTTGACTGACATCGAATCAGAATTCACAATGTC
>Ga0115002_10006639_pt1 | contig 13251 bp, 9 predicted proteins | sample ArcticOcean_MG_C_8_FD_89576 | JGI IMG/M metagenome (GOLD analysis project Ga0115002, IMG submission 89576) | Marine microbial communities from western Arctic Ocean - ArcticOcean_MG_CB11_86 | ecosystem: Environmental > Aquatic > Marine > Oceanic | place: Arctic Ocean: Canada Basin | collected...
GTGCAACCGGTTCGTTGTCTTGCGTCCGACACACCGAGACCACACACCCACTGTCACGTCGCGGAAACTCGCGGCGTTCACTTCCTCCGCCGGTCGCAGGATTTTCCGTCACCGGGAACGCGGAAGGTGGCAGGGCAGAAACCGTCAAAGTCTCGGCCTCAAAACCCGGAGCGACCGTCGTCACCGAAGTCGCCGTCAAGAATAAATCGTCGCCTGTAATTTCACCGCTGATAACTTCGTCGTTCGACACACTTGGAGAGTGCAGTCGCAGTAAGGCCTGGCCAAGTCGGCTTGTCTGCTGCGATGTGAACGGAACGACCCGCTCGGAACCGGGTGCCGTTTCATCGAATTCCGACGCGTTCGATGCCAGTTCGTCTCCGGAACTCGCATGACCGAACACGCGATTGACCGCTCGATACGCCGCCCGCGTTTCGACTTCTGTCGACACAATTGGCTCGACAGTCGTTTCGATATCTGTGGATTGTGTCATCGACTCATCTCGTGTGCAGAGGGAATTCGGGCGCAGACAACGAAGGAACTCTACGTCAGGCTGGCCGCCGGTCAATTATCCGAGGCGGGTCGGCTCCCCATCTCGGGGCACTGTTTGATCGGACTGCAACGATTGTCCCAAAGGCAGGTCGCGGATCGGCTCGCTGGAAGGAATCGGCCAACGTTGGTACTCTCGCTGTCTGATCAATATCTGTGGTTGTCTCCAGCGTTTTATTGCTGCCGGGTCATTCCATGTATCAGCCGGCTGACGCTGGCCGCTCGCCTTTTATTGAATTTGAATCCATGTCGTTTGCTCCTGTTGAAGACCAGTTGGCCGTCATTCGCCGCGGGGTCGAGAAGATCGTTCCCGAGGACGAACTCGCCCAAAAGCTCAAGTGGAGCCGCGACAACAATACGCCGCTGCGCATCAAATACGGCATCGACCCCACCGGCATTGACGTGCATCTGGGGCATACCGTGCCGTTGCGCAAGATGCGACAGTTTCAGGAACTGGGGCATCAGGCCGTCATCATCATCGGAAACTACACGGCCCTCGTCGGCGACCCCAGTGGACGGGACGAAACCCGCGCCCGGTTGACGGCCGAGCAAATCGACGAGAACGCCAAAGACTACTTGAACCAAGTCGGCAAGGTGCTCGACCTGTCGCAGGCGGAAGTTGTCCACAACGGTGACTGGTTCTCCAAGATGTCGTTCGCCGACATTCTCGAACTGACCAGCAAGGTGACCGTCGCCCAATTGCTCACTCGCGACGATTTCTCGAAACGCTATCGCGAAGAACGAGCCATCTTTTTGCACGAGATGCTTTATCCCGTGATGCAGGCCTGGGATTCCGTCGAGATCAGGTCCGACGTCGAACTCGGCGGGACCGAGCAACTCTACAGCTTCATGCTGGCCCGCGATCTGCAACGCGACCAGAAGATCAATCAGCAGATCAGCGTGATGTCCCCCATCCTCGTCGGCCTGGATGGCGTGCGACGCATGGGAAAAAGCCTGGGCAACTACATCGGCATCAGCGAATCACCGTTCGACGTGATGAAGAAGTTCATGCAGTTACCCGACGACTGCATGCGGATGTACTTTGAACTGCTCACCGACTTACCGCTGAAAGAAGTCGACGGCATCTTAGCCGGGCATCCCAAAGAAGCCAAATTCACGCTAGCCAAATCGATCATCGCCGAATATCACTCGAATGAAGAAGCGGAGGATGCGGCGACACGTTGGCAAAGTCAGATTGGTGAGAACGCTCTGCCAGAGGACATCCCCGTTGCCACAGTTCAGCGGAGCGAACTGGCCGACGGCAAGATTCCTGCCGCACCGTTGCTGCGTCTGGCGGGCCTGTGCAACAGCGGCGGAGACGCCCGCCGCGCGATTCAACAAGGCGGTGCCTACCTCGGCGAAGACAAGCAACGCATTGAATCCCACGACCAGCCGATCGAAATAACAGACGGCCTGATGCTTTGGGTCGGCAAGAAAAGATACTGTCGCGTCGAGATCGGTGATTGATCATCACGGAACATACGGAAACTCACGGAAACATACGGAACAAATCTCCGCGATTGAAAGGAACCACTAAGACTCGAAGACACCAAGGACAATTAGGAAGCCGTGTTGGAGCCGAGTTCGGCAGCACATTTGTCTTTCTGATCTGTCTGGATTCTCTCAGTTCTGATTGCTTCGTGCCTTCGAGTCTTAGTGGTTTCCTCAACGTACTTGAAACGACTTTCCCCTTTGAAAAACGAGTTGAATAATGCCCACAGGATTCGGAATTGTTGGTTGCGGGATGATTGCCGGCTTTCATGCCAAGGCGATCGAACAAATTCGCGGCGCGAAGATCGTGGCCTGTTTCGACATGTACACGCCAGGGGCTGATCGGTATGCGGAAGCCAATGGCTGCACCGCGTACCACAAGCTCGAAGACATGCTGGCTGACCCGGCCGTCGATATCGTCACCATTTGCACCCCCAGCGGAGCACACCGCGACCCGGCAGTCGCGGCTGCAAACGCGGGCAAGCATGTGGTTGTCGAAAAGCCGCTGGAGATTACACTGAAACGTTGTGACGCCATCATCAACGCCTGTCGCAAGAACAAGGTCAAGCTCTGCACGATTTTCCCATCGCGATTCAGCCCGGCCAATCTCGCGTTAAAGAAAGCGATTGAGTCCAAGCGGTTCGGTAAGCTGACCTTGGCTGACGCCTACACCAAATGGTGGCGGACCCAGGAATATTACGACAGCGGCGGATGGCGGGGGACATGGGCGTTGGATGGCGGCGGAGCCTTTATGAATCAAGCGGTCCACAGTGTCGACCTGCTGTATTCGCTGATGGGCGACGTGGCTGAGGTGACCGGGGCGACCGACACGGTGGCACACAAGCGGATCGAAGTCGAGGACATCGGCGTGGCCACCTTGCGTTTCAAGAACGGAGCGTTGGGCGTCATCGAAGCCACGACGGCTGCTTATCCGGGGATGCTCAAGAAGATCGAACTGCATGGCACCGAAGGGACAGCCGTCATTGAAGAAGATTCGATCATCACTTGGGACTTCGCCAAGAAACGCAGCAACGATGCGGCTCTTCGCAAGAAGTTCGCCAAGACATCCTCCGGCGGTGGAGCCAGCGACCCATCGGCCATTTCCTTTGCCGGGCATCAACGACAACTGGAAGACTTCATCAAAGCCATCCGCACTGGCGGCAAGCCGCTCGTTGATGGTGAGGAAGGACGCAAAAGCGTTGAAATTATTCTCGCCATCTACAAAGCGTCGTGGACCGGTCGCACGGTGAAGCTGCCGTTGAAGAGTGACCCGAAGATTCCGAAGAAATGAGAGCCAGGAGGAGGCGTTGAGTCAGTGGAAATAACAGCCGGCTTACGCCGACCGCTCGCCTTTTACTTTTCTAACCACTAACCACGACCACTCCGTCCGCCATGTCCCAACTCCATCGCATCGCCGACATCGCCGACGTCCCCCCAGGGAGCAGTCTCGAAGCGGCGGCCGCCGGACGCGTGATTGCGCTGTTCAACGTGGATGGCACCTTCCACGCCATCGACGGCATTTGTGCCCACGCCGGCGGGCCAGTCGGCAAGGGGGCACTCGATGGCTGTGTGGTCACCTGCCCTTGGCATGGCTGGCAATACGACGTGACCAACGGCCGGCATTGCCTGACGGAAAATATCGCGCAGCAATCGTTTCCCGTCACCGTCGAGGGCGACGACGTGTTTGTCGAACTGCCGGAGCAGAACGCCTAGATCGTGTCTAGGCGTCTGCATCGCCAATGTCGATGACCGGCGTGCCGTCACTTCTTCACGGCAACCGTCATTTTGGGTGGTGTGGCGAAGTCTTGCGACAGGGCAACCGCTTGTTCGCCCGTCATCTCGCCGCGTTGTACCCAGATGCGATACGTGATGCGGACGGGTGGGCCGTCTTCGCGGAGGGTCTGCTTGCCGAACCATGAACCGAACCGGCCGTAAGGGCGTTCCGAATAAAACGACGGCTTCGGATTGCGCGGGCTGTCGAGATACGCGGCCGTGTAACGCCGCTCGCCCAGCATGAACGACATCGTGTTCCAGGGCAGCTCGGTCATGGTCTTGTCAGCCGGCCAGTTGCGGGTCACGCTCGGCTTGTCGCGACCGTCGGGGCGGAGGTAAACGGTTTCTTTCGATCGCTTGGCCGCCACTTCGTTGTCGGCTCGGAATTGGAACCCGGCATGCTGGGGGTCGCCGTCGAGTGTGACTTCACCGCGCACGCTCCGCAAACTCGACGACCATTGCACCAGCGTTCCGCCCGGCGTGGCGAAAGCGGTTAGCTCACGGTCTTCCACACAGAACGGTTTGCCTTTGGTATCGTTCCAGTCGATCTTCACGCGATGTCGCGCGAGCACCGGCCCGGCCGTCTGTTCAGAAACCTGCTTGTGCAATTCGTGCTCGCCTTCGTGGCAGTACCAGGTGTTGCACTTCCCGCCGTCCCATGTGCAGCGGGTGAAACCGTAATACAGGCCTTGGTGGTGCGTGTACTGCCCGCCCGAGCCTTTGGTGACCAACCGGTTGCCGGCTGGGTCGAAGAGGTGGTGAAACGGTTTGTTATTCAGGTCGCGTTTCTTGGGGTCGTCCTCGTAGGCCTTGTACATGTAACGGGCAATCTTGCGGTCGCCGTGCACAAGGTCGGTGTACTCGCCCTTGGTGTCTTTCCAGGCAAATCCCGCGCGGAGTTTTGCGCCGGGTGAGAGCGTCACATTGTACGTGGCCGTCTTGCCGGCGGGGAGGTCAGCAAGGACGAACCAGAGCACCGCGATTTTCGCCTGGGGTACCGAATCGAGCAAAGCCGGAGCCGTCAATTGTCCGGCAATCGTCTTTCCTGTCGCGTCGGTCAGTGCGACATGATCCGTTGCCGACCATGCGGACGGTAGAATCACGTCGGCCCGGACCGGAGTGTTCTTCCGATGGAATTTCCCCGCCGCGACGGTGACCTTCAACGAGGTTGCTTTCTCACCGGCGAACAGGGATGTGGGCAGAGCGATCGACAGAATGAACGCAGCGAGTGTGAGACGGGCGAAACAACGCATGGAGGTCTTTCCGGAGAAGCAGAGTTTGGTTGATCGGATACCCCATCCATTGTGTTGGGTTCGCGTGGCGATGCAAGGATGCGAGACGTTGAACTGCACGTATCGGTAGTCGTTGGGTAAGATTCCGGTATGAGTGATTCGTCTACTTCACGTCGCACCTCGCCCTGGCTCCCCGCGACAGTCGTCGTGTTGGTACTGCTGGCAGCGTATGTGGGCGGGTACTTCTGGTTAGGAGAGTTCAGTCGACCACGTAGCGTTGCGGTATCGGGAGGGACGACTCCGTGGGGAGGCAAGTACACTCTTAGCTTTCGTGTCTTTCCTTCAAAATTTCGTGTCTTTCCTTCGGAGTGGACCGCTTGGATGTATCAGCCACTTGGTTGGATCGAGTGTAAGCTGACCAATGCACCTCTTTCGTTCTCAGCTGGGCACGTCGGGCTATATCCGGCCGCCTCGACTTATCGATTCGAGCCATGAACTCCCGCGACGAATACGGGAAGTATCTTTTTTCAATTAAATTTCACTCCAACCCAAAGTGTATCACTACCCAAATCGGCTCGGATTCGACACACTTGGATAATAGAGCGGTTTTTACCTCGGCGACCCTGTAAACTGGGACGCCGAAGCACCGCTGTTGCTTCCAACTCATCGCTTTCTCCAGAAAGAATCCACACCGTCAATGTTCACGGGACTCGTCGAAGATCGGGGAATCGTTCGCGAAATCCTGTCTGTCGGCGCGGGCATTCGGTTGGTGGTGGGGCGGCCTGAGTGCATGCGGGATGGCTGCGGGATTGGAGCCAGCATTGCCATCAACGGTTGCTGCCTGACGGTGATCGACGTCGACGACGACACATTCGCGTTTCAGGCGGGTGAAGAGACGTTGTCGAAAACCGATCTTGGACGGCTGATGGTTGGGGACGTCGTCAATCTGGAACGCTCGTTGCCGGTCGACGGACGACTCGGCGGACATTTCGTGCAAGGTCATGTCGACGGAGTGGGCATTGTTGATTCGATTCGTCGGGACGGCGACTGGATCGGCATGGCGTTTCGCGTGTCGGCAGAGCTTGCGGAATTGATGGTGCCGAAGGGGTCGGTGGCCGTTGATGGGGTGAGTCTGACGGTGGTGAACGTTGAAGCCGACCTGTTCGATGTGGCGTTGATTCCACATACACTGGACGTCACGACGTTGGGTGTGCGAGACGTCGGCGACGAGGTCAATATCGAAACCGACATTTTGGGTAAGTACGTGCAGAAGCTGTTGGCCGACGGGAGAGATCCACTCACCGGTCAACAGCCCGATGAAGTTTGAACAGAACAGAACTGACCGCGGCATGAAAGATTCTGAGCGACAGACACGCAGACATTTGATGGAGCTGTTCGAGCAGCATGGGTTCAATCCGCGCGGTGACTTAGGCCAGAATTTTCTGATCGACCTGAACTTGGTCGAGTACATCGTCAACCGCGCACATTTGGGGCCGAACGACGTGGTGCTTGAAGTCGGAGCGGGCACCGGTGGGATGACGACCTTCATGGCCCAGCAGGCGGCCGAGGTGGTTTCCGTCGAATTCGACACGAACATGCACATGCTGGCGAGTACGGTGGTCGAGTCGTACGAGAACGTCACGCTGCTATGCTGTGACGCGTTGAGGACCAAGAACCAGATTTCGCCGGACGTGTTGCAGATTGTCGAAGAAAAACTGGACGAAGACCCTGATCGCGGTTTGAAGCTGGTCTCGAATTTGCCTTACAACATTGCCACGCCGATTATCTCGAACCTGGTGGCGACCGATTTGCCCTGGGAACGGATGGTGGTGACGATTCAGTTGGAGTTGGGCCAACGAATGACGTCGCGACCTGGTCGCAGCACATACGGAGCGTTGTCGATCTGGTTGCAGTCGCAGTGTCGGGTGAAACTACTGAAACGGGTGGGGCCGAAAGTGTTTTGGCCGCGGCCGAAGGTCGAGTCGGCCATCATGCTACTGACTCCTCTTCGTTCGGCACGGGATAAGATTGACGACCGCCCGTTCTTTCAGGACTACCTGCGGCGGTTGTTTTCTCTACGACGAAAAATGATGCGTGGGGTGCTGGGGAGCATGTATCGCAAACAGTGTGAGAAGTCTCAGATTGATGAAGTGCTTGCCGAGTTGGGTCATGAGCAGACCGTAAGAGCGGAAGCACTCAGTGTGAAGGCACACGTCAAGCTGGCGAATCGACTGCATCAGATGCTGTCAGAATCAACGACTGCCAAGTCAACAACCACCGAAGAGGCGAAGGCCGAGTCGGAGACCAATGAAGAACACTCCGACGAACGAACAGGAGACTGAAACCATGCAAGACCGAATCATATGTGATGGCGTGACGTTCGACGACGTACTGCTCGAACCGGCCTATAGCGAAATCATGCCCTCAGAAGTCGATGTCAGTACCCAACTGACGCGCAACATTCCGCTGCACCTGCCGATCCTCAGCAGCCCGATGGACACGGTCACCGAAAGCGACATGGCCGTTTCGATGGCGCAGGAGGGGGGCATTGGCATCGTCCACAAGAACATGCCGATCGAACAGCAGGCGCTCGAAGTCGATCGCGTAAAACGCAGCGAGCACGGCGTGATTGTCGACCCGGTCACTCTGCCTCCGGATGCGAAAGTCTCTGAGGCCGCGCGGATTATGGACGAGCGCAACATCGGCGGCGTGCCGATTACCGCAGGCGGAATTCTCAAAGGCATTCTGACGCGACGCGATTTGCGATTCATGGAAACGTCCGACACGCGAATTTCTGAGGTGATGACCAAAGACAATCTCGTGACGGCGGGCGAGAACACGACCCTCGAAGAGGCCCAGCGGCTGCTGCTGGAGAACAAGGTCGAAAAATTATTATTGGTCGACGATGCTTACCAGCTCAAGGGCCTGATCACGATCAGGGACATCGACAAGAACCTGCAATTCCCGGGAGCTTCAAAAGATTCACGCGGACGGTTGCGAACGGGTGGGGCGGTTGGCGTGTTTGACTACGATCGCGTCGGAGCGCTCATCGAAAAGGGCGTCGACGTGCTGGTTGTCGACAGCGCACATGGTCATACGAAGAACGTGATCGAGACCGTTCGCGAAATCAAACGCCAGTGGGAAATCGACGTCATCGCGGGAAATATCGCGACCGGTCGCGCGGCGGCTGACCTGATCGAAGCGGGTGTCGATGCCGTCAAGGTGGGGATCGGCCCAGGTTCGATCTGTACGACACGCATCATTTCGGGGGTCGGCGTTCCCCAACTGACAGCCATCGCCAATGCAGTCGAGGTGGCTAACAAGGCGGGCGTCCCCGTGATTGCCGACGGCGGAATTCGCTACAGCGGAGACATCTCAAAAGCACTTGCCGCAGGTGCCTCGACGGTCATGCTCGGTGGATTGTTAGCCGGCTTGGATGAAAGTCCGGGGGAGATGATTTTGTACCAGGGGCGAACGTTCAAGCGGTATCGGGGCATGGGTTCTTTGGGTGCGATGGTTCACGGCAGTAGCGAGCGGTACCGACAAAAAACAGGCGAGGGAGACGGAAAATCGACCTCGAAACTGGTGCCTGAAGGGGTCGAAGGTCGAGTACCCTATAAAGGGCCGCTTTCCGCGCTGCTGTATCAGCTTGTGGGTGGTCTCAAGGCCGGGATGGGATATCTCGGCGTCGACACAGTGACCCGACTGCGTACGGAAGCGCGGTTTATCCGTGTTTCGGCGGCATCGGTTAGGGAGAACCATCCACATGACATCGCCATCACCCAAGAAGCTCCGAATTACACCGTCGAGCATGCTCCCGGTGAATCGTCTTGATGTGGTCACGCTTTATGTCATCGCGCTGATCAGCGTGATGTTTGTGACCGCCACCCATGCGGGAGAAAGTTCGCCGCGCGCGAATCAACTGAACTCCACACCGCTTGACAAACTGAAGAGTCGGTCGGCCACCGAACGGTGGAACAACCTAAACAATCGCTGGCGAAAAACGCGCGCGCGAACTGTCTCGGCTACCAAAGCCGTCATTGGTGCTTCCTCATCAAAACAGGTTCCTGCGCGTCTCAATAATGAGCCACCTAATGTTCGCCCCATCTTCGGGTCGCAGGACGATGCCGCAATCGCCCGCTTGCAAGACCAGCCGGCCGACAAACAAGCGGCTGAACCCGAGGACGAATACGAGGCTCCCGAGTTTCGCAAGATCGGCGAAATTCAACCGTACTTTGACTACGCCCCTCCGAGTGACTTGCTTCCCGATGAGGGGCCCTGCACCTATCTTTGCCCCCGGCCTGACGGCAAACCCTGTCTCACCCCCGAGGGTGAGCGCGTTCCCGCCTGCCCGCAGGAACTTCAACTGAGCGACACGGCTTACGAACCCCGCATGCTGCCCGAAAGTGTTTTCTCGTGGGAAGCCTCGAATCTGTTCCACGAGCCGCTTTATTTTGAAGACCCGGCCTTGGAACGCTACGGACACACTTTGCATCCGTTGGTTCAACCGTTCGCTTCGACGGCCCGCTTCGGCGTGCAATTCCTGGGATTGCCGTATGCGGCGACCATCGATCCCTACTGGAAAAAACGGTATGCGTTGGGTTGGTACCGGCCCGGTGAATGTGCCCCGCATAAGCACTACCAGATTCCGTTGAACGCCGACGCTGCCGTTTACACCGCAGGAGTCTACACGGGATTGTTCTACATCTTCCCGTAGGAAGATGTAGGCCACGCCACACCGGTTTGAAGGCGGCGTGCTACTTCTTCTTCTTCTTCTTCTTTCCCTTGGGCTTGGGTTTATTTTCCGCCTGCTTGCGAATTTTCGCCCAGGCATCGCGGAGGGTGGCCGAGCGATTGAAGACGGGACCGTCCGCCTGCGAATCCACCGCGTCGGCGCAGAAGTAACCCAGGCGTTCAAACTGATAACGGCTGCCAGGTTCGGCGTTCTTCAAGGACGGCTCCAGTTGGCAACCGGAAAGCGTTTCCAAAGACTCCGGGTTGAGCAAGTCTTTCCAGTCTTCATCGTCAGCTAAGTCGCTGGGGTCTTCCCGACCCAGAAGATGGTCGTACAGCCGCACCTCAGTTTCGTAAGCGTGTTCGGCCGAGACCCAATGCAAAGTCGCTTTGACTTTCCGGCCATCAGGAGAGTCTCCGCCGCGCGTGGCCGGGTCGTAGGTGCAACGGAGTTCGATCACCTCACCGGCCTCGTCTTTGACGACCTCGGTGCAGGTAATGAAGTAGGCGTAACGCAGCCGCACTTCGCGGCCGGGAGACAAACGGAAGAACTTCTTCGGCGGGTCTTCCATGAAGTCGTCCCGCTCGATGTAGAGCACCTTAGAGAACGGCACTTTGCGTGTTCCGGCCGATTCGTCTCCGGGGTTATTCACTGCTTCGAGTTCTTCGACTTCCCCATCGGGATAATTCTCGATGACAACTTTCAGAGGTCGTAACACGCCCATACGTCGTTCGGCCCGCTTGTTAAGGTCTTCCCGCAGGCTGTTTTCGAGCACTTCCATACCGGTCAGGCTGTTGAACTTGGTCACGCCGATCTCTGTGCAGAAATTGCGAATCGCTTCCGGCGTGTAGCCTCGTCGCCGCAGACCGCTCAGCGTCGGCATCCGCGGATCGTCCCAACCGGAAACGCGGCCTTCTTCAACCAATTCCAGCAACCGGCGTTTGCTCATCACGGTGTACGTGAGATTCAGGCGGGCAAACTCGGTTTGTTCAGAATGGTAGATGCCTAACGCGTCGAGATACCAATCGTAAAGCGGGCGATGGTTCTCGAATTCCAGCGTGCAAATCGAATGCGTGACGCGCTCGATCGAATCGGATTGGCCATGCGTGAAATCGTACATGGGATAGAGGCACCACGTGTCTCCCGTGCGATGATGTGTTTCATGCCGGATGCGATACATCACCGGATCACGCATGATGAGATGCTTCGACGCCATATCGATCTTGGCGCGCAACACGTGCGCACCGTCCTCGAATTCGCCGGCTTTCATGCTGGCGAATAGGTCGAGGTTCTCTTCAACCGCTCGGTCACGAAACGGACTTTCGGTTCCCGGTTCGGTCGACGTCCCTCGATGGGAGCGAATCTCTTCAAGCGATTGGCTATCGACGTAGGCCTTGCCCTTGTTGATGAGTTGGACGGCCCATTCGTAAAGCTGGTCGAAATAGTCGCTGGCGTAATGTTCCTGCTCGCCCCAATCGAAGCCCAGCCAGCGGACGTCTTCCTTGATCGAATCGACGTACTCGACATCTTCCTTAGCCGGGTTGGTGTCGTCGAACCGCAAATTACACTGCCCGCCGAATTCTTGCGCGATGCCGAAGTTCAAGCAGATCGACTTCGCATGCCCAATATGCAGGTACCCGTTGGGTTCGGGCGGGAAGCGTGTCTGCACACGTCCTTCCCATTTCCCGTTAGCATTATCGTCGATGACGATCTGTCGGACAAAGTCCTGATGCACCGAGTCGGAATCAGAGGGGTCGTTCGGCTGAGAATCGCTCATGGTTTCTGTCTGCGTTTCTGACTAATGTCTTATCAGTCTAAGGTTTTAGAGTTCAGATCGTTTAACGGCAAGCCGCAGTCGACTGCTTTTTCCGACCAACACAGTCGCCTGCGGCTTGCCGTTAAACGACTGAGGAAGAATCATCACCCAAAACTTAGGCTGGACTCGGGCCGGGCAGAACGGCGTTCGATTGATTCCCGAAGCGTTATCCGTCATCCTTTATGGATAAGTTCTCCGACATCCGGGACCGGTCCGGCCCGTTCCTTTCCCACGAAAGATCGATGGCATGCAGAAGTCTCTCCGTCGTCACATCGCCTGGACTGCCGCGTTACTGGTTCTTTCCACCGTCACGGTGGCCTCCGCCGACGCCCCGCCGAATCGGTTGACCGACGCCGAGCAGCGTTCCGGCTGGAAACTGCTATTCGACGGCAAGACCACCAAAGGCTGGCGAAACTACAAGCAGGACAAAGTCGGGAACGGGTGGGCGGTTAAGGACGGAGCCATTACGTGGCAGAAGAAGGGGGCTGGCGACATAATCACGGCCGAGCAGTACGAGTCGTTCGAGTTGCAACTCGAATATCGTATTTCCAAAGGCGGCAACAGCGGCCTCATGTTCCACGTCACCGAACAGGCCGCACAGCCTTGGCATACCGGGCCGGAAATTCAAATTCAGGACAACGTCGACGGACACGACCCACAGAAGGCCGGTTGGCTGTATCAGCTTTACAAACCGGTCAAGCCGGCTTGGGCAATCCGATTCGAGAAACAGGTCGGCTACACCAGCCCCAGCGTCGTCGATGCCACGCGTCCTGCCGGACAATGGAATCACATGTATCTGCGCATTGACCCGAAGCAGAGCGAAGTTTGCGTGAACGGCGTGAATTACTACTACTTCGTCAAAGGCAGCGACGAATGGAACAAGCGGGTCGCCGCCAGCAAGTTCGCCAAGATACCTCTGTTCGGCAAGCCGACGAAGGGGCATGTCTGCCTGCAAGACCACAACAACCTCGTCTCCTTTCGCAGCATCAAGGTTCGTAAGTTGGACGCTGACGGCAAAGTGCCCGAACCGATCGACGGCACACTCGCCTTGAAAGCCGAACTCGCCTTTCCCAACATCCAATGGGAAGGTTGGTCGCCGGTCGATGAGGCGGGCAAGCTGAATCCCCCGCTGCGACCGATTCAGATCACGCATGCCGGGGATGGCAGCAACCGCATTTTCACGATCGACCAATGCGGCATGATCCACGTGCTGGAGAACGGCTCGAAATCGAAAAAGGCAAAGCTGTTCGCCGACCTCCGTGCGCGAGTGCATCAGTTCAAAGTCGACGACGAAGAAGGCGTGCTGGGTTTCGCCTTTCACCCGAATTACAAAAAGACCGGCCGGTTTTTCATGTACTACAGCCGCGAATCGAAAGCACGCATGATTTACCTGTCGAGCTTTCGCGTCTCGAAATCCGACCCCAACAAGGCCGACCCGGACAGCGAAGAAATCCTGATGACGATCCAGCAACCGTTCGCCAACCATAACGGCGGACCGATGGCGTTCGGCCCGGATGGATACCTTTACATCGGCATGGGCGATGGCGGCGGACGAAACGATCCGATGGGCTTGGCGCAATCGCTGAAATCGAAGATGGGCACAATGATGCGGATTGACGTCGACCATCGCGACGGTGATCGCAACTACGCGATTCCCA
>Ga0115002_10006643_pt1 | contig 13249 bp, 10 predicted proteins | sample ArcticOcean_MG_C_8_FD_89576 | JGI IMG/M metagenome (GOLD analysis project Ga0115002, IMG submission 89576) | Marine microbial communities from western Arctic Ocean - ArcticOcean_MG_CB11_86 | ecosystem: Environmental > Aquatic > Marine > Oceanic | place: Arctic Ocean: Canada Basin | collected...
GGCCACCCCGGTTGGAAAGGATTGGGAGCGCGGGCCGGCTATTCGACTTTGAACGGGATCGTTGTCGTGGCAATCTGTCTCACCGGGACCGTCGGGTTGATCAGCCGCGTGGTGCCGATGGAAGCCGGCATCGCGATTGTGTTGTGGATCGGCATTATCATCACCGCCCAGGCATTTCAGGTCACGCCGCGCGAACACGCACCGGCGGTCGCCATCGGCCTGTTCCCCGCCATCGCCGCCTGGGGTTGGACGGTGACACAAGGGGCATTTATCGTCGCCGGCGGGAAGACAATTCAGCAGCTGTTACAGGCATCACAGAATTCCGACGTCAACGGCTTCCTCATTCACGGCATGATTGTGATGGAGCGTGGCTTCATTTTTACCTGCATGTTCCTGGCGGCAATTGCGGCGTTTCTTATCGACCGCAAGTTCTACATCGCGGCCGCATGGTCGAGCGTGGCCGCGCTGTTTGCCGCGTCGGGATTGACGCACGCGTATCAGGTGTTCGGGGGGAACATCGTCAATTTCCTGTTCGCGTTTCAACAACCGGTCGAAGGCGCGTTGGAGTTTCGCAGCGCCGGCATCGCGATAGGTTATCTGCTCTTCGCAGCCATCTTCACCGCCGCGGGCCTGTATCACGCCCGCCAAGGCGAGCGGGAGGTGTAAACCCCCTGATTTTTGTCAATGATCGTTCGCCCGCGAATGCCGTAAGAATCAGCCAGCTTACGCTGGCCGCTCGCCTCGGTCGCGAAAAGTGTAGCGGGAATTTTGTGAACGTCCGTAGAATGCAGGTGGATGGTCGGGACACGGGTCGCCTCGATCAAACGTCACCGCACCGCCGGGAGACATTCGCCATGCAACGAAGCAATTCAGACGACGTAAATCGTCGATCACTGAAAAACAGTATTCACTCGAACCGAGCCGGGGTTTCACGGGTTGACGTCTCAGTCGTCATCGCGATGACTGCAATGCTCATGGCTCTAATCATTCCCGCGTGCCAATCCGCACGAACTGGAGTGCGCCGAGTGGAATGTCTCAACAACCTCAAGCAACTCGCTTTGGCGTCGCACAATTTCGCATCAAGCCGCAATGGCGAGTTACCGTTGCTGGAAAACGGCACCTACGGCTGGCCGGTCGCCGTGTTGCCGGGACTCGACCACAACGCAGTCTACCGTGACTACACCGCCAAATCTGGGACGTCGAAAACGCCGGTTTGGCTGAAAGTTTTTACCTGCCCCGACGACCCCAACAAGGACCGGAAGCCGATGGGCCTAAGCTATGTGGCGAATGCCGGGTACGGGAACTTCCGTGTGGATTCGAAGACGGGCAGGGTTTCGGAAGTCGGTTCGCACACGGCCGACATCGATTGGGACGGTGATGGCAACATCGACGATGCCGACCGGGCCGTCAGTCGGGCGAGCGGTGTCTTCTGGCGGGCTCACGACGATGGGTTTCGGATGACGCTGGATTACATCGAACAAGCTGACGGGATGGGACAGACGATCATGTTCTCCGAGAATCTCAACGCGCGCAACTGGGCGTCGCGGAAGACGATGGACATTGCCTTTGTCGTGGGCCGCGATGCGCTTGGCTTTGAAAAGAAACCGAGCAGCCGTGGGCCATTGCAAATTCAATCCGAGACACTCGGGGCGTTCTGGATGAACAGCAACGACGGGTCACTTCCCGGTCAATCGCCGGTCCCAAGTTCCAATCATCCGACACTGGTTTTCGTGGCATTCTGTGATGGCCGTGCTTAGGCGCTCTCGGAAAACCTCGACCCGCGAATCTTTGTCCGCTTGATGACACCGAACGGCGAGAGCTTCGGGCAACCGACTGTTGAAGCCAACGAGTTCTAAGCGATGAGTACGGCGCGGCGGCGAGCGGGGGGTGTAAACCCCCTGATGTAATGGACTCATCGCACGCACCGAGACTCCGCAAGAATCAGTCGGCTTACGCCGACCGCTCGCCTAGCTCGCCTACACCGGCGTGCAGCGGCCGTCCTGGTATTGGCGGAGTGCGGGGCCGGCGTCGGTGGGGGGGACGGAATACAGCTGCAGGCGGATCGCGTGCTCGTCCACCCGACCTTCGACGGTGATGAACGAACTGGCCGGCAGCTGATCGCTGCCGGGGCGATGCGGGAACGCGCTCCACTGCAGTTCGTCAACCTGGCTGAATAGTTCGCTGAGTTGCATCAGATCAAACTGAAAGTCGGTGTGCTGGAACTGTCCGTCATCGCAGCCGCCGACAATTTCGGTGCCGCCCAAATACATGCCGACGATCCAGCGGTCCTCGATGGGTTGGCAGTCGAAACCGACGCGGCCGTCATCCAACATCGGCTCGAACAGATCGGCGACGTTGTTGATGAACGCAGTGACCCATTCGGGGCGGGCATCGCGTTTGTCGCGGTTCGCCCGATAGATGTCCACTTGTTTCAGCAAATGTCGGACGGGAATGTGTGAATGGCTCAAGGGGCGGACTCCTCTGGGTTGTCTATCGGTAGGCTGCGGAGATGTGCCAGCCGTGCTGTCGTGCGAATGAGCAGCAAGGGGGATGGGAAGACTGCTGCTGTAACAGATATCGGGCGATTCGGCAGAATCTGCCAGTTCAAATGCCCCGAACCGGGAGGTTCGCGCAGAACGGTTCGGTCTCAGACGAATCGGCCGGAAACTTCCGCCCGCGACGGTTGCGTGGAGGTTTTCCGGTTATTCGGAGAATGACGGCGACGCTACGGTACTTCTGCCCAACGTGCGAACTTTTCGCCGCTTTCGGGGTCTACAACATTGCGTGTTGCTCCACAGAGCGGCCGGGCATAAAATTGAAAGCGGCGACTAATGGCCGATTTCTCTTTCATCAATTTGGAGACAGGACAACTCCTTGGCAGATCCCAAACGCGAAGAACTGAAGGTTCAGCAGCGAAAAGCCATTTTGGCCGCTGTGGTTTTCCCCGACAGCCACCTCGAAAAGGAACATGCCCTCGATGAACTGCGGGGGCTGGTCAAAACGGCTGGCGTTAATGTCGTCGGCGAGTTGGTGCAGCTTCGCGAACGGCCGCACCCCGCCAGTTGCCTGGGGACCGGCAAGGTGGAAGAACTGGCCCAACTTGTCACCAGCCGCGGCGCGGAAATGGTGATCTTCGACAACAACCTCACGCCGGCGCAGGGGCGCAATGTCGAGGAGGAAAGCGGCGCGGTCATTGTTGATCGCAGCGAGTTGATTCTCGACATCTTCGCCGCCAATGCCCGCACCTACGAAGCCCGCTTGCAGGTGGAGTTGGCGCAACTGCTGTATTTTCGCCCGCGATTGAAACGGCTCTGGACGCACTTGGAACGAATCGAAGGTGGTGTTGGCGCGGGTCGTGGACCGGGTGAAAAGCAGTTGGAGACCGACCGTCGATTGCTCGACCGCCGCGTCGCTGAACTGAAACGGAAACTTCAGGGCGTCGAAAAACGTCGACGGCAAACGGTCTCCGGCCGGAACGATCAGGTCACTGTTTCGTTGGTCGGTTACACGAATGCCGGTAAAAGCACGTTGATGAACGCGCTGACCGACGCCGACGTTTTTGTGGCCGACAAACTCTTCGCCACACTGGATACGCGAACGCGGCGTTGGAAGTTGCCGAATTGGGGCGAGGTGCTGCTGAGCGATACGGTGGGTTTCGTCCGCAATTTGCCGCACCATCTGGTGGCGTCATTTCGCTCGACGTTGGAAGAAGCACGGCAAGCCGACTTGCTGCTGCACGTGGTCGATGCCTCCAGCCCGGAAGCCAACGAGCAGATTGAAACAGTGAATCTGGTGCTGAAAAAGGTTGGCATTTCCTGCGACAACACAATACTCGTTCTGAATAAGATCGACGCAGCGGAAGACCGTTCGATCATCGACGTGCTTCGCCTTCGCCACGAGAACGCCATTTGCGTGAGTGCCGCTACCGGGGAAGGCATCGACCGGCTGACGAAGAAGGTCGGGTCGGGCTTGGGAAGCGGTTATGTCGATGCGGAAGTCGAAATGAGTGCGGGCAATGGGAAATTACTCGCATGGTTGTCGCAGCATGGCCAAATCACCGATCGCCGCTACACCGACTCCCGCGTGACGCTCAACTGCCGACTCCCACGCCGATTCGCCGAACGCGTAAGCGACGACGACGTGACAATCACACTGAACGACGTCGCAACCGAAGTGTTAACCGCCGACGATGGTGGCTAAACGTGGTCGATTTCGACGAAGTACTGCGCGGCATCGCGGACGGCATCATCGATTACGAGCGTAGCGTCGAGTGATTTGAGCATTGTGATCTCCTGCTTGCGGCAGATGGGTTTCGCGAATGATGGCAGCTCCGGCAGATTGGGCAGCCATCCGCCGACCGTCGGCAAGTTGCGATCTGCGGCCATGCAGACAATCTGTGCGAGCCATGCACTCCAATTTGCGTCGTCATTCGTAACGAGCGCGAAGTCGCGGATCAGCAATCGTTTGGACTCCGCCTGCAGTCGAACAAATGCGGCAGGATCGCCCGATGGGTCGTTGAGCAAATGGAATTCGTCGTTCGGCTGCTTGGCGAGCAGGTATTCCCAATACGCTTCATCGCGAGCAATCGAGACTTCCATTGAAGCGTGATGGTTATCGTAGAGCATTGTCAGCATTCGCCGCTTTTTGAAACGGGAAATCTTTTCAAATCCGAATTTCGGAGAGGACTGAACCAGTTCTCGCGCCGCCGCGAAGGCCGAGGCCGTCTCGATTTTCGCTTCCCAACTCGGACAGACAAGATACCCCAGCCGTTCGTAATAGGCGGGGGCGATGTCGGAATAGAGCAGGCTCATCGCGACGCCCTGTTGCCGTTGATCGCCTTCCACCCGCTCGATGAGCTGCGGCGCGAATCCACGGCCGCGAAATTCCGAAACGGTATGTACGGCCCCGATCGCAATACCGGGTTGCGTTACGCCGCGAATGCGAAACTGCAGCGGAAAACATCCCAGCGATGTGACGACGCGACCGTTGAGGCAGCCGACATACCAGGTCGCGCGATTGTGTTGCACCGATGCGAGCCGACGGCTCACGTGTTCATCGATGCTGAACGCCCCGCCCCATACTTCGTGCACGTTGCGATACGCCGCGATCCGCTCGGAATCGCTTGCTCGGTGAATGTCTAGTTCATCGGTCATCGCATCGTGTCTCTGAGACCTGCATTGCCAGTGGCGTGGGCTTCTCCACCCCGTCATGTTGTGATTCTGAGGTCAGTATGTATGGTATGCAATGTCAGAATCGCGCAGGACGGCGCGGCGAACTCGATTTCGTCTGAATTTGAAAGGCAACCTTGCAATGGCGGCAGCAAAGAAGACAACACCGGCGATCAACGAGAAGTCGGCGCTAAAATTGGTGACTGAGATGATCGCCATTCCGGGAAAGAGTTGTGAAGAGGGCAAAATCGCTGCTTACATTCGCAAGAAATTGACCGCCGCCGGCGTGCCGGCATCGAGCATCGTGCACGATACGGCGCACAAGAAAAGCCCTTTGGGTGGCGAAATCGGCAACATGATCGTCAAGATTCCGGGCACTGTCCGCGGGCCACGGCGGTTGTTGCTGGGACACATCGACACCGTGCCGTTGTGCGAGGGAGCGCGTCCGGTTCGCAAAGGGCAGTTTATCGTCTCGAAGGACGCGCACACCGCTTTGGGGGGAGATGACCGAGCCGGCGCAGCGGTTGTTTTGAACGCGATTCTGGAAATCCGGCGACAGAAACTGTCGCACCCACCGTTGACATTGTTCTGGCCGATTCAGGAAGAGGTCGGGCTGTACGGGGCGCGACTGGCAACGCTCTCAAAGCTGGGAGGGCCGAAGTTCTGCTTCAATTGGGACGGCAGTGCTGCCAATCTCGCGACGATTGGCGCAACGGGCGACTACGCGATCACCATTGAAATCGACGGCATTGCCAGTCACGCAGGCGGGCATCCCGAACGCGGCGTCAATGCGATTGCAATCGCCGGGCTGGCGATCAGCGATCTGGTGCAGAACGGTTGGCACGGATTGATTGTGAAAGGGAAGAATGCCGGCACGAGCAATATCGGCATCATTCAGGCGGGATCGGCGAATGCAACCAACGTCGTCGTCAATCACCTGAAGTTGAAGGCCGAGGCCCGCAGTCACGATCCCAAGTTTCGCAAGAAGATTGTGGATGCATTCCGCAAAGCGTTCACCAAAGCGGCAGCTCAAGTGAAGAGTGACTCCGGCAAAAAGGGCCGCGTGCGATTTCAGGCCGACTTGAAATATGAGTCGTTTCGGCTCTCGGAGAAAGAGCCGGTCGTAACAATGGCCCTGTCTGCGATCGATTCCGTGGGTCTGCCGGCGCAAACGGTCATCTCCAACGGTGGTCTGGATGCCAACTGGTTGACGGCCCACGGTTTGCCGACGGTGACCATTGGTTGCGGTCAACGGGACGCCCATACCGTCGATGAAAGCCTGCACGTCGAGAGTTTTCTAAACGCCTGCCGCACCGGCCTGCTGTTGGCAACAGGCCTGGAAGGTTCCAAGAAGAATTCGTGAATTGGGTAATTTGCAGCAGAGAAAGCGAGTTGCTATTCAATTTCGCGCACGGCGCAGTTAGCATTCGTCGGAGAGTACGCGTGGGGCGTCGCTCAGCCGCTACACGGCAAACTGTACGACACGATGTCGTCGGCATGGTGAATTGACAAGGACGTGACATGTCCGACTCGGCCGTTCTGCTGGAAGAAACGCTGACCGCGTTTCGCCATCGGATCGATGCGCAATTGGAAAAGTACGTCGATCGCGGTCCCGATTGCCCGGCCGTTCTGCGCGACGCAATGGCCCACAGTCTGCTTGCCGGCGGAAAACGTTTGCGTCCGTTGCTGGTGATGCTGGCATGCGAGGCCTGCGGCGGCGATCCGGAAACCGCGTTGCCCGCAGCATGTGCCGCGGAAATTGTGCACACTTACTCCCTAATCCACGACGATCTGCCCGCAATGGACGACGACGATCTGCGTCGCGGTCGCCCGACCTGCCATGTACAATTCGGCGAAGCGGAGGCCATCCTGGCTGGCGATGCCCTGTTGACGCTGGCATTTGAGATTCTGGCGGGAAAAGTCCAACCGGCGGAAGTGGCGGCGGCTTGTTGTGCGGATTTGGCAGCGGCGGCCGGTGCTGCGGGTATGGTCGGCGGACAAATCGCCGATTTAGCAGCAGAACAGCAATCCGACGTAGGAAGTGTTGAGCAATTGCAGGCAATTCATCGTAGGAAAACGGGACGGCTAATCTCCTGTTCGCTTTCAATGGGAGCACGCATTGCCGGTGCCGATGATGTAACCGCCCAATCCCTAACCATTTATGGTGATTATGTTGGTTTGGCCTTTCAAATTGCGGATGATCTATTGGATTTGGTCGGCGACGAGGCGAGAATGGGAAAGAGGGTAAGTAAGGATGCGGATCGTGGGAAAGCGACCTACCCTGCCCTGTTGGGGGAAGACGCAAGCCGCGAGCAAGCGAAGAAACTGGTTGAAGAGGCCTGTCGAGCGGTCGAACCGCTCGGAGAACGTGGCCAACGGTTAACCGCGTTGGCACACTTCGTCATAGAAAGAGATCGCTAATGGATTTCGAAATCCTCCCCACGATCGAGTCGCCATACGATGTGCAGGCTCTGTCAGCAGAACAATCGGTGCAACTTGCGGCTGAAATCCGCGAAGCACTCTGCCAAATCGTCTCGACGCGGCCCGCTCATTTTGCGAGCAATCTGGGCGTGGTCGAACTCTGCATTGCGCTGCATCAGGTTTTCGATTTTTCGCAGGACCGCTTAATTTGGGATACCGGGCACCAGATTTATCCTCACAAACTCGTCACCGGCCGCTTTGCTGAATTCCCAACAATTCGGACCAAGGGCGGCCTGATGGGCTACCCCAATCCCGAAGAAAGTCCCTACGACCTCTTTACGACGGGGCATGCCGGCTCGAGCCTTTCGACCGTTCTGGGTTTGAAAGCGGGAGACGAACTGAACTCCGAGTCGTCGCGGCGGGCGGTTGCGGTCATCGGCGATGGCGCACTGCCTTCGGGGATTGTCTTCGAAGCAATGAACAACGCGGCGGGTCTGCAGAAAGACCTGCTGGTGATTCTCAACGACAACAAAATGGGAATCTGCCCCCGCGTGGGCGGACTGGCGGAATATCTCGACAAAGCCCGCGTCACCCCGTTCTACAACGGCCTGAAACGCGACATTTCGTGGATTCTGAACAAGGTTCCGGTCGTCGGTGAGTCGGTCGAGAACGTCCTCGCCCACTTCAAAGACGCCGTCAAGTCGTTCGTGCATGGCGGGCGGCTGTTCGAGGAATTGGGCTTCCGCTACATCGGCCCGGTCGATGGCCACGACCTGAAGTCGCTGCTAAAATACCTAAAAATGGTGAAGGACATCAAAGGTCCGGTGCTGCTGCACGTCTTCACCGAGAAGGGCCACGGTTTTGAGCCGGCCCGCGAAGACCCGGTGAAGTTCCACACCCCTGCCCCGTTCCACCGGGATGAGAACAACGAGATTGTTCCGGTTGCGGCCAACTCGTCGCGCGCATTTACAAACGTCGTCGCAGACACGATTCACGCGGCCATGCAGTCGAACCCCAAGGTGACGGTGCTGACGGCGGCCATGTGCGCCGGCAACAAACTCGGTACCATCCGCAGCGATTTTCCCGATCGGTTTTTCGATACGGGGATCTGTGAAGGTCACGCCGTTGCCTTCGCCGCCGGCATGGCGAAGGCCGGCATTCGCCCCATTGTCGATATCTACAGCACGTTTCTGCAGCGGAGTTTCGATCAGATATTCCAGGAAGTCGCGCTTCAAAATCTGCCGGTCACATTCTGTCTGGATCGTGCCGGTTTATGTGGACCCGATGGGCCGACGCATCACGGCGTGTTCGATAACAGCTTCATGCGGATCTTCCCCAACATGGTGGTGATGGCCCCCGGCGACGCGAACGATGTCGGCCCGATGATGGACTTCGCACTAACCTACGATGGCCCCGTGTCGCTGCGATACCCCAAAGCGACCGCCAAACCGATCGAACGCGCCGTTGCCCCCGTCGAAGTCGGGCAAGCCGAGGTGTTCGACTGGGGACGGGACGGCACGTTCGTCGCATTCGGTTCGCTGTTGAGCGAATGTGTCGCAGCGGCCGAACAGTTGCAGACGGAAGGACTGGACGTCGGCGTGATCAACGCCCGTTTTGCCAAACCGCTCGATGCCGACACCATTCTGCGTGCCGTCGAAGAAACGGCCTTTGTGATCACCATCGAGGAAAGTACACTCACGGGCGGATTCGGTTCAGCCGTGCTGGAAGCGGCATCCGCTGCCGGTGTTCGCACCGACAACATCCGCTGCCTCGGAATTCCCGACCGGTTCGTCGAACACGGCGAACGCCCGGAACTACTGGCCGATCTGGGTCTCGATGTCGATGGGTTGATGACAGTCGCCCGCGCAATGGCCGACCGCGGGACGTTTGTTAGCGATTAGAAATTTGAAATTAGGGTGACCGATCAGCCGCACGAAGTGTTGTGATGACTTCGACTAAAACAACCGCCGACGAGTTTCTATAAGGAAAGCAGGAATTCTAAAAAGCGTATTTCTCCTGCCTTTCCGGGTTTCCTTATCTCCATACTGTTTGTTTCGACTGCTGTGTTGCTGACTACAAGTTGGGCGTCACAATGCGATCCTACCCGACAATTGCAGTGTTCGTGTTTGCTGCCGTAGTGAGCGGATGCGACCACCACACGCCAAGCGACCAATCAGCCGATGTGTCGGCAGCGGCCGCTTCCGACGTCTCACAGCCGAACAAGACCGACAGAGAACCAGAACGCAAAGCCCTATCGGAACGACCAGACGCGTATTTGTCCTTGCACTTAGAGCTTCGGCAAATCGACTCAACGGAATGGAACAAGGCCGTTGAGCAGTTACGAACGAAGGGAAATCAGTTCACGCTGTCGATCATAGAAGAATTAAAGCAAGGAAAACTCACCGAAGATCAACTGAATTCGCTTGACGAACTGTCGATGGCAATAAGGAAGACACATCCTGCGAGGTCCCTCGACAAATCGGAAATTCAATTTCTCCTTGAAACCGCTGCCTATGCCGACCTCATGTGTCATCCGCTTGAGAATCTACTCCGAACTTGGACCCTCGAATACGTCGGCGCTTACGCTGACTCAGCGGAAATTCGCGGCGAATTGGAACGCATTCGGGATAATTACAAATCGGAGCTCGGTACAGAAACGCTCTTTGATGCAATGGATAATCGGGTTCCTTTCTACGCAAAACAACTGCTGACGACACCTGTGTTGAAGGAATAGCGCCGAACCAATCGTGGTGGACACGTCTGTCGTGTCCGTCGATTGTGAATGAGCAAGGACAAAGATTTCAAGAGGACGCAAGGATGCCGTCATTTTTAAAACGTACCTGTTGCCACGCGACAATATTCGCTGCACTCATCGTGTTGCCAACCGCGCTGGCTACCGCCCGCCAGATTCAAGCTGCAGAAAAAGTCACGCTTAACGAACCGGTGACGGATTCCCGCGTGTATCGGGTTGATCATCAGTTGAACGTGAACGGCCAGTTAGAGACTGCCCTTGGCAATGGCAAGTCGCGTACGCTGGAATTGAAGGTCACTGCCGACCACCGCTTTCGGGAACGCCGATTGTCCGGAACGGGTCGGGGGCCGGCTGCATTACGTTCGCTGAGGGACTACGACACGGCCCAGGCGAAAATCGTTGTTGCGGGGCAGACATCCTCATCGCGGCTGAGAGTGAATCGGCGGCGGAGCGTGGCGCAGGGTCGTCGCGATGGCGTCGTTTCTTATAGCCCGACCGGCTCCATGACCGCCGGTGAAGTCGAACTGCTGGAAGTTCCCGCCGACAGTCTCGCCGTGTTGGCGCTGCTGCCCCTCAATCCGATTGAGGTGGGAGATTCCTGGGAACCGCCCTCCTGGGCCGTTCAGATGTTGACCGGCACCGAAGCAATTCTGAAAAGCAAGTTGACCTGCAAGCTGGACAAAGTGGAAAGCGGAACGGCCCACGTCAGCTTCAGCGGCAGCATCGAGGGGGCAACAGACGGCGCATCGACCGAAATCAAACTCACTGGCAACTACCAGTTTGACTTAAAGCGAGGTTATATCAAACAGGCTGCAATGACGCAGACGGAGAAGCGGTCGGTCGGAGCCGTTTCCCCCGGCATGAATATCGAAGCCAAGGTCACCTTAAAACGCCAAATCGCAGAAACGCCCGGCCCGTTGACCACGGCAGCAGTGGAGCAGATTCCGCTGGAACCAGCGGAATCGGTGATGCAGCTGGCGCTCCAGACGCCATGGAATGTGCGACTAAATCACGGCCGCGACTGGAGCCTGTTTCATCAATCGGGCGATACCGCCGTGCTACGACTGCTGGATGCCGGCAGCCTGATCGCGCAGTGCAACATGACCCGCATTACATCGGCTGCAGCGGGAAAACACACATCGGAAAAACAATTTCAGAACGATGTGCGGCAGGCACTCGGCAAGCGGTTGAAGACGATTACGAAAGCGGAGCAACTCGAAGTGACCGACGGCCGATTCCTGTACCGCGTGACCGCAGTCGGCGAATCCAACGGGGTGCAGATGCATTGGTTCTATTACTTGTGCGCAGCGCCCTCGGGGCAGCAGGTCACGTTCGTGTTTGCCGTCGAAACGAAGTTGCTGAAGCAACTGGCCAATCGCGATCTGAAGATCGTCAGCACAATCGAATTTCTGAAGACCCAGCCGACCCGCAACGCCAGCAAGCGGGATTGAGCCACGCGTGCCGATTATTGAGACTCAGGTTGATAATGTCACATCCCGAAGCCCTCGGGCTGCGGCCCGAGGGAACGAACGGTTCGATTCGTGACTTTGATCACCTGAGGCTCAATAAACCCTTGCTTGCGCGGCGGGCTGGTAGCGTTTGAACGGGCATTCGCGACTCAATTCGCCCCGACGTCCGCAGTACTGTCACCACCGTTGCGACCCCGCCTACCCTCTCTGCGGGCGGGCGGTATTTGCGACGTCACAAACGGGTCGCATGAGCTATTCTTTCACTGGATGAGTTCGGCCTGTATGTGGGGTCGGCCGCCAGTTCGACGCGGCGTTTGCTTTCACCGCAGACCAATCAGCTCGTGGAGTCCCGCTCGTGACATCCCTGCTTTCAACCAGTTTGTTGGCGACGACGGTTTCCAGTGATGTGCTGGTACTGGCCGGTGCGCTAATCCTGTTAGTGAGTGCATTGGTGGGATTTGCCTCCGGCATGTTTTACGAGCGGGCCTCAGCCAAACGTGCTTTGACACGGGCCAAAAAACACCTGTCGCAGATGGTCAACATGGTGGTCAGCTCGCTGGAATCGGCACACGAAGCATGCGCCGCACTGGAGAGTTTCCCCAACATTGTGCTGTCGTCGAAGGAACTGAAGCAGCTTGATGCGAAACAGGCATCGCTGCTGGATACCGTTTCCCGCGTTATGAGCAGCCAGCAAGCGCTGGCAGAAGCCGTCACGGCCGAGCCAAAGGCGAAGGTCGAATCTGCGACGGAAACGAAACCCGAGCCGGTCGAGTTCGCCATTTCGTGGCAACGAGACGACAAGACGGACGCGGCCGGCCTGCCCGACCGATCAGCATTCGATGCCAATTTGGAAATGTTGCTGGCGGCCGGAAATGCCTCCGAAGTCGATAGCGGATTGCTGTTCATCAAGATCGACAAGTTCGACCAGCTACAGAGCCGATTCGGATCGGGAGGCATTTCAACTTTGTTGCGCAAGATGTCGGCGGTCGTTTGCCGTGCCGGTCGCGACGAGGACCTGTTGTGTCGCTACTCAAACGACACACTGGCAATGCTGATGCCGAAAGTTGACGCCGCAGCGGGCCGCCTGCTGGCGCAGAAAATTCGAGATTCAGTCAGAAGTTTTCACTTTCGTCTGGAAGAAAGCGGCCCCGAGGTATTTGTGTCGGCCAGTTATGGAGTCACCGTGTGCGCACCGGCAGACAATGGTGATCTGGTCGTCAATCGCGCGGGCAATGCCGTGTCCCGATCGCAGCGCCGCGGCCGAAATCAGCTTCACCTGCACGATGGCGAAACGGCCGTTCATTGTCTGGCCGCCGAGAGAGGTATTGTCAAAACTTGTGTTCTTGAAGAGTTGAGAAAAAGCGGGGTATCCTGCTGAGGTAACCACACTTCAGCGGCCCGATAGGGGCACAAGGACACGCCATGAGCAAGATTACTAC
>Ga0115002_10006645_pt1 | contig 13247 bp, 10 predicted proteins | sample ArcticOcean_MG_C_8_FD_89576 | JGI IMG/M metagenome (GOLD analysis project Ga0115002, IMG submission 89576) | Marine microbial communities from western Arctic Ocean - ArcticOcean_MG_CB11_86 | ecosystem: Environmental > Aquatic > Marine > Oceanic | place: Arctic Ocean: Canada Basin | collected...
CTTATTTGATAATTGCTAAAAATCCTTTTTTACTGTATTCAGATCAGAAATTTATTACTTCGAATTCAATACATAGTTTCTATTTTTTGTTAGGCATTATTTTCACAAGTTTATGTTTAATAGTAATCCCCGAATATTTTAAAATAAATGATCAGTTTGGAAATAGAATGAACACTATTTTTAAACTCGGATTTCAATCATGGTTATTATTAATTATACCAATGCCTTTCTTAACCTATTACTTATATACGATTATATCTACTAGATTTAAGACTTTCTTTATTATTGGATGTTTGTTTATTTCTTTCACATATTTATATTATTTTGTAGGTTTTATAAATTTGCAATTCCAAACTTGGTCAACAAATTTCAATATTAACGTACATCAAAATCTTAAGGTTGAAAATAATAGTACATATAAAAGTATAATCTGGATTAAAAACAATTTACCAAATAACTTAGTAGTATTAGAAGCACCTGGGGAAAGTTATAATGTTAGTCAATCAATAATTTCTTCTTTTACAGGACACCCAACCGTTTTAGGCTGGATAGGGCATGAAAGTCAATGGAGACCATCGAAAAAATACGAAATTTCAGTAAGAGAAAAGGACATTGAAAATATATATTTATCTAATAATACAGAATATGTTAAAACTTTAATTGATAAATACAAAATATCATATATATACGTAGGTGAGGAAGAAATTAATAAGTATGGTGATAAAATATTACTAACAAATACATATAGAGATTTTGGCAAATTGATTTATGCATCTAAACGTCAGGGCAATAATAATTATATATATATATACGATGTAAGTACTTTCTATGAACAATAATAATAGAATTTCATTTGGATTACTATTTTGTTGCATTCTTCTTTTATCTATAACACTACATTTATATGACTTAGATAAACAAGCACTACATCATGATGAAAGCATGCATGTTTTTTACAGCTGGTTTATTTTCAAAGGGGATTTGAGTACATTTAACAATATCCACTCCCCTATGATGCATGGTCCATTTCAATTCTTTTTTAATTCGTTTATATTCATGCTTTTTGGAGACTCCGATTATACTGCAAGATTATTACCGGCAATATTTGGTGTTTTATTAACACTTCTGACACTCTTATTTCGAAAAGAATTAGGCAACACACTAACTCTGTTTTTTGCTTTCGCAGTAACTATCTCCCCCACATTTTTATATTTTAGTAGATTTGCGAGAAATGATATATATGTTGCTGTTTGGTCGTTAATAATCGTGGTTTGTTTTTTACGTTACCAACGAACAGGCAAATATAAATATTTGTTAATTAGTTCAGCTACACTTGGTTTATTTTTCATAACTAAAGAAAGTGCGTATATTTTTTCTTCAATTTTGCTATTGTATCTTTTTATCAATATTATTATCTATTTATTCAATAGAATATTCTACAGAGTGAATGAAAAAAACATATTTCGTTATACAAAACATACGTTTCAATATTTTATATTTTTATTAATACTAACATTACCAATTGGCGGTGCCGGATTTATCCTGTTCCAAAATCAACTTAACCTGACTTTAGGTTCAAGTGTATGGCCAGATATTGGATTACCTGATTCAGCATCTTCTTCAACGGCTTTATTTATTACATATATCTTATGTGCTATTTCCGTGACCCTTATATCTATGAAGAAAATATTTAATTACTTTAACATATCAAATATGGAAAAAGTATCTCTTCCATTTCTAAACGCATTAATTATTGCTTTCATATTTTTTCTTATTTTGATACTTTTTCACACTTCATTTTTTACGAAGTCCGAGGGTTTGGAAATTGCCTTTTGGCAAAGTTTAGGTTATTGGATCACTCAACACGATGTTGCCCGAGGAGATCAACCCTGGTTCTACTACGCTATGCTTTCACTAACATATGAATACACTGCATTTATTTTAGGAACATTATCAGCTAGTGTCTTTTTATTTAAAGGGAATAGGTATCAACGATTTTTAGGTTACTGGACAATTGCATCATTTATCTTTTACTCATATGCAGGAGAAAAAATGCCTTGGTTGCTTGTTGAGGTAATACTTCCTTTTTATATTGTTACGTTTTTTGGAATAAAATCATTTTTACATCTCATTGAAAAAAAAATAGCTGATAATTTTAACTACATTTACTGTTTTACATTATTTCTTGTTCTATTAATATTTTCATCATCAATTATATCTACAATTCGTTTAGTATATATAACTCCTGGTTTTGCAAACCAATTATTAGTTTATGTACAAACTTCCCCACATATAGTCGAAATAAGTAATTACATATCAAATATTGCTAAACACTCTGGTAGAAACCAACAACTATCTATACAGATTGATACAACAGATGGATTTAGTTGGCCATGGGCGTGGTATTTTCGAAATTATGAATCTGTTAGCTATAAGGACTTTAGAAACAATCCTTTAACTAATCCAACTCAAGCATCAGATATTATACTTTTAGCAGAGCCAAATAAATTAACAAATAATTATTTTATAAATGAACATCATGATCCGCAATTATATATTCATCGTTGGTGGAATCCCGAAGTGTACAAAGATTTTAATTTATCCCATATAGACCTTCTTCCGGAAATCACTGATAATGGTTGTAAAATTGTTGATTATTTCATTAATAGGCGATTGGATACAAATATAGGTGTTATATATGCAAATATCTATGTAAGAGAAAACTTAGGAGAAACTATTTCATTAACAAATTTCGAATATCAAAATTCATCTTGTCATTAACTCGCATAACTTTTTTATGAATTACTTCTTAAAAACTATCATAGGATTACTTATCAGTGCTTCGTTTATGGTTGTATTTTTTTATACATCAGGATTTCAAGAAGTAATGAATTCTCTATTATCAGCTAAATTGATCTATTTAATTCCTGCAATTTTTTTATATTTCATATCGTTATATATAAGAACTCTACGATGGCAATATATATTGAAAACTATTATAAATGTTAAAACAGGTGTGTTATTTAAGTCGATTGTCATAGGTTATTCCACAAATAATATTTTACCTATTCGTTTAGGTGAATTAATACGTTTGTATTACGTATCGAAAATTACTCAAATATCTAAAAGCACTATTTTAGGAACAATCATTACTGAACGCATAATGGATGCTATAACCCTTGTATCTTATATAGCCATTATATTATCAGTATTTATATCATTAAATCTAATTAAGTTAGAGACATTTTATTCAACTGGAAATTTTATTGTATCAGCAATGTTGATTGGATCGATAAGTATTTTAATAATATTTAGTATTTTAATCTGGGTTGCTAAAGAACCTAGTATAATGAAAAATTTACTAAATAAAATTTTTTCAAAAATATCACAAATAAACAAAAATAAAATTATCGACATTTACAATTTATTTATAATTGGACTATTAGTATTAAAACGGTTTAGCCAATTAGTCAATATGTTTTCAATATCTGTATTAATTTGGCTTTTTGAATGTTTTTTAGCATATATATTAGTTCTAAGTTTTGGATTAGAACATTTCAACAATAATTCAGTTGTACTGTTCTTTATAATTATTCTAGTTGTGTCTGTAGCTAATTTAGCAACTACTATCCCTCTAACACAAGGAGGTATTGGACCCTTTGAATTAGGTGGATCATTAACCCTTATTATGTTTGGAGTTGATGCACCATATGCAGGTGCATTTATGATATTATTACATGCCCTGTTACTTATTCCAGTTACAGCTTTGGGACTATTATTTATATTTATAGGAGACGAATCTTTCTTTGAAGTTATGAAAAATTCCTCTAAGTTAGCCAACCATGAATGATTTAAAAAAAACAAAAATCGCTATTATTGGAGGAGGATTCTCTGGTTTAAGCGCTGCACATACACTTATAAAAAACGGATACACTGTTTCAATATATGAAGCAGCTCCATTTTTAGGTGGTTTGGCATCTACTTTTGATATTGGTTCAACTAAAATCGAAAAATTTTACCATCACCTATTTCTAACTGACACACATTTAATTGACTTGTTAAAAGAATTTAATTTGGAATCTAATATTATTTGGAAAAATTCTTCGACCTCATATTTTCATAAAGGCAAAATATATCCATTTACAACACCCTTAGATTTATTAAAATTCTCGCCTGTAAATATATTCAATAGGATACGAATGGGATTATTAGCTTTATATTTACAAAGAGTGAAAAAATGGCAAAAGTTTGAAACAATTACTGCAGTCTCATATATGAAAAAATATGCTGGTATGCAAAATTACAATGTCATCTGGAAACCATTGTTAAAAGGCAAATTTAGTGATCACTATAAAAAAGTTAGCATGAGTTGGCTTTGGAGTAAATTTGCCACACGTGTTGCATCTCGTGATAAAAAATTTAACGAAAAATTGGGCTATATTAAAGGGAGCTGGGATACAGTTACAAATAAACTTTCTGAATATATTATAAATAATGGTTCTGCAATTCATCTAAATGCAAAGGTGTCTAAAATTCATATCAATAATAATATTGTAACTGGATTTGATTATATTAATACTCAAGGACTGAAGGTGACGGAAGATGCTGAAATAATACTTTCAACAATTCCAACTTTTCATCTACCTAATTTAATTAACGAATTATCTGAAGATTATAAAGATTCTTTAATGAATATTGAATATGAAGGTGCTATTGCAGCCGTTTGGTTTTTGAATAAACCTTTAAGTGATTCGTATTGGATGAATATTTCAGACCCTAGTATTCCTTTTTTACTTGCACTTGAACACACAAATTTATTTGATTCAGATTTATATAATAATAACCATATTTTATATACTGCAGATTACGTCACACAACAAGATCCTAGATGGAAAATGAGTGACAAAGAAATATTAACTTCATATATAATTCACTTAAAGAAAATCAACTCTAACTTCAATGAATCTTGGGTTGAAAAAACATACATTCATAAAGAAAGAGCGGCCCAGCCAGTAGTAACCCTTAATTACTCTAAAACTATTCCTGATACAAAAACACCAATAGATGGATTATGGCTTGCTGCGATGAGTCAAGTTTATCCTCAAGACAGAGGTACAAATTATAGTATTGGACTTGGTCAAAAGGTCGCCCATCAAATAATCATTAATAATAAAAGGGAGCTTTATTAGCTCCCTTTTATAGTATTATTTATTTAATTATTAACGTCCCCTAAGTTTTGGATCAAATGTGTCACGTAATGCATCCCCAAAAACATTAAATCCTAGAACTAACCATGTGATTGCTATACCAGGTACAATAACCATCCATGGTGCAGACATAGCGTATAGCATAACGGAACCAGATAATAAACGTCCCCATGATGGATGGGGCGGAGGTACACCAAGTCCTAAGAAACTTAGCGAAGCTTCTGTTAGAATTGCAGTTCCTAATAAACTACTTGCTAATACAAGATAAGGTGCCATAACATTTGGTGCGATATGTTTCCACATAATCCTTGATGGTTTACAACCTATAGCACGAGCAGCATCAATATAGACGTTTTCTTTACATGAAAGAACAGAACCCCTCATTACCCTGACTGTTCTAGGTATGAATATAATTGATAAAGCATAGACAACAGTATCAATACCACCGGAACCGACATCAGTTGCCATTAATGCAAGGGCTAACAATATACCAGGTATAGAGAGCATTATTTCGGTTAATCTTTGAATAAGGTTATCAATACCTCCCCCAAAATAGCCACTAATAACGCCAAAAATTAATCCAATTACACTTCCTATTGTTACTGAAATAAAGCCTACTTGGGCTGATATAACAGCACCGCCTATAATTCTTGACCATAAATCTCTTCCGAAGTCATCAGTACCGAAAAAATGGCTTAAGCTAGGACCTTGCAATCTATCGGGTGTGTTAGTCTCATTTGGGTCATAACGATTAATTACAGGGTTTAAAACTGCTGCAGTTAAAACTATTAATACCATAAAAAGACCAACTGCTCCAATAGTACGTTTTTTACACCATGAACCAAAAATACTAAGATAAAGAATTAATGTATTTTGCTTTGGAGCAAATTCTATTTCATTTATATCTGTTGCCATAATAAACCTTCCTAATTATTACTGATCCTTGGATCAAGCCAACCATATATTATATCAACCATGAGATTGATAAAAACGAAGAAAAAGGCAAAGACTAAAATCAATGCTTGAACTGTAGTGTAGTCTCTGTTTCTAATTGCTTCAATTAGATGTACTCCAATGCCTGGTATCGTGAATACTTGTTCACTTACCACTGTACCACCTAATAGACCACCTATTGACATACTTACTACTGTTACTACGGGAATCATTGAGTTTTTTAACACATGTCTCCATATAACAACTGTGTTTGCTAAACCCTTCGCACGGGCAGTTCGGACATAATCTTCTCTTAATACTTCAAGCATGGTTGAACGAGTCATTCTTGTAATAATTGCCATCAAGTTTAATCCAATTATTAATGCCGGAAATATTAACTGTTGCAAATTTGCACTCGGGTCTTCCCAAATATAATTACGCCCAAGCGGTGGCATCCATGTCCAAACTCTCACAGTTAACATTATAATCATTAAACCTTCCCAAAATGCAGGTATGGCAAGGAAGAATATACTGAAAAATCTAGCTATTGCATCAATCCATGTGTCTTGCTTAAGTGCTGATATGATTCCTAAAGGCACACCTGTTATACAGCCAATTACAACAGACATAAAAGCAAGTTGTGCAGTAATAGGCATTCTAATCCAAATTTCATCTGCAACAGGTAATCTGTTCCACATAGAGTTTCCTAAATTCCCCATTGGAATACCTTTAATCCAGTTCCAGTACTGTACTGGAAGAGGTTTATTTGTCCCTAATTCTTCTCGAAGTATTTCCAATGAAGCAGGATCTACCGCAGCAGCACCTTCTTCGCCAGCTAATAAAGCATAAGCAATATCACCAGGAACAACACGCATTAAAAGAAACACAAAGAGGGTAGCACCTAGCAAAGTAGGTATCATGAAAAATAAACGTCTCACAAGGAATGTTTGCATCTGCGACCTCAATATTATTTAATATTTACTAAATTCCATTTATTAGAGATTAGTTGATGTTAACTTGATAGATTGTATGCAAAAGATTAAATTTCTGCAATATAAATACTTAATACAAAGGGCATTTTATATATATTTACAAAAAATGCAACTTTTTCGAAATATATAACCAATATTTTATTCCAACTCTGCATTCATAACAGGAAACATAACGATAGGTATTAATCCATAAGTAGATTCATAGCTATTAGTGAAATGAAGAGCTATTAAACAATCACATTTACTATAAACTTCAAATTCTTGAACGGAATCAAGACCATCTTCATAAAGAGGTACAATCTCAGGTTTTATGTGGAAAGTAAATTTTTTATTTTGCAATGTATATAATAAAAATGAAGATATGGATCCATCCTTATTATACTTGAGTTTTCTAATGTATCCTCCAGCTTCTAGGATATCAGTAGGGTTTTTCACACTTTTACCTGGACCGAATCTGTGCTGGATAGTTAATCCGCCCCAAGGATTATTATAATAATTTGATAATACTTTTTCTTCATATTTCATGTTGGAAAGATATATTTGGGTCCTAATACCATTTACTATAAAATAAATAGAAAACAGGATTGAAACTGTAATTATTAAAAAAAGAAAGATTCGTTTTTTGTAAATTGATATGTTTTCCATTTGATTGAATCAAAATTTATAAAACTTAGTTGCAATACCATACTAAATTATTTATACTGACGCTACTTTTTATAATAATTAAATAGGAGGGAAGTTGCCTAATGTTGAAAATGAAACTTCTTCTAATAACAATTTTAATGACATTATTTATAGTTGGATGTGGTGGTTCCTCTTCGGAACCCTCCGGAGGCTCTTCGGCAGTTGCTTTAGGACAATTCGGAAAAGATACTTCTCTTACAGCAGAAACTTCTCAAGTCTTGGAGTTAGTAATGACAAATGCTGGATTTACTCCACAAAACTTTGAGATTAAAGTTGGACAAGGATATATTTTAAAAGTAACAAATAACAGTTCAAGACAAAGATTTGTAATCTGTAACAGACATGGAGTGAATGAAGTTGTACCTCCTGGTGAAACTATAACAACAGCTCCGTTTTCAGATCAAGAACTTGGCCATGTTGCAAAAGGCTTAGAACGTTCAAGCGGCTCTAAAGCTCAATGGAAATTCAAAATAACTGTAGTTGAATAACACTTGATTGATTTCAAAACATTATTAATATTCATTTTATTAGTCTTAGTATCCTGTAATCAAAATCAAGAAGTACGTCCATTTTCTAAAGTTATTGACCCTTTGCATAAATCAGAAAATAACAAACCAGATCCTGAAACTGTTGTCCTTTTGGAACTGGAAAACAGGTATGTATTTGATTTAATACCTAGGAGTATTAATGGAGCTGATGTTTTATATAACAACTTAAGCGATGATAATGAATTAGAACCCTTATACCTCAAGTCTGGAAGAATTCGATTTGTTGTCAAAAATATTGGTACAATTTCTCATAATATACGTATACAAAATTATCGAAAAGACCCAATGGAAACTTCTTCTTTTGATATGTCTGTTCCTTCAGTAAATGATTTTCTTCTTCCTGGGGAATCAACCGAATTTGAATTAAATATGTGGCCTGGGAAATTTGTCTTAACTTGTGCTGTTACAAACCATGATGAACGAGGAATGTATAGACCTCTGATTATCACTCCAGATATAGTCCATCCTAAATTAACATTAAACTGATTGATCCTTAAATATTTAAGATACTTTAGACTGTATATCTGATTTGGATTGTGATAAAATTCTCATATTAAATTCAATTAATTAAGTGGAGATTTGCTTGAACCCTACCGCGAATAGCTCGAATTTAGACGCTCAGATAAATGATGCAATACAAAATAATTTATCTGGGAGAATGACTGTTTTGGCATCTCTTCTTGCAGTTCAAGACCAAATTGGATACATTCCTCAAAAAGCATTACAAATTGTTGCTGAATTAAACACAACTACTATTAACGATGTTTGGGGAGTTGCTTCTTTTTATCCCAACTTTCGATTTGTTCCTCCAACAGACCATAGCATTGAAATATGCTGGGGCCCCTCTTGTCATATAACTGGTGCACAAGAGATTATAAAAACTTGCTTAAATGAACTTGGTCTAAATACGGAAGGCGATACGCCTGATGGGTTTATCAACTTTAAATTTAATACTTGCCTTGCTGCTTGCGCTCAGAGCCCTGTCGGAAGTATTGACCATCAAGTTATTGGTCGTTTGAACAAAGAAAAAATAATTAACTTATTAAATACTCTAAAGCTACAAAAGAATTAATATATGCAACGATTTATTGATTTACAAAATAAAGCAAATAAATATACTCAAAAACTTTCTAAAAAACCTCGTATAAGAATAGGGTCGGATATTTCAGGTGTGGCAGCCGGCTCTTTGATTATTAGTGATGAGTTTCATAAACAGATTGCCCTTAATAAATTAGATATTTTGATTTCACATGTTGGCGGTTTTGGCCTTTCGTATGCTGAGCCATTGATTGATATTGAAATGCCCGATGGTAGTAGAGTTTTTTATTCAAATGTTCAACTCACTGATGTTGAACGAATTGTTCAAGAACATATTATTCAATGTAAGCCTCCATTAGATATAGCATTTGCCACATCTAATTTTACGTCTACCTTAACATCTGTTCCTGATTTTTATGATCTCCCAGTTAATAAAATGCAAACCAAAATTCTTACTGAAAATTTTGGAGAAATAGATCCTTTAGATATTTCTGAATATATTTCACTCGGTGGTTATTCATCTGTTGCTAAAGCACTATTTGAAATATCACCAGAGGATGTTCATAAAGAAATATTAGATTCAAAATTGCGAGGCAGGGGAGGGGCCGCATTTCCCACAGGGGTAAAATTAGGTTTTTTAAAGGGTTCTAATGCTGAACAAAAATACATCCTCTGTAATTGCGAAGAAGGTGATCCTGGTGCATGGAATGATAAAGCTATATTAGAAAGCGATCCTCATCGTTTGCTCGAAGGATTAATACTTGCAGCCATAGCAACAAATGCATCACATGGTATAATTTTCATTCGTCATGGAAATGATATTCCAATTAGCCGAACAAAAGCTGCAATACAATCTGCATATGACTCCAACCTGCTAGGAATTAGCATACTAGGTTCAGAGTTTTCATTTAAAGCGGAAGTTGTATTAGTTGGCGAATCATATGTAGCTGGCGAAGAAACAGCATTAATGGAAGCTGTTGAAGGGAAACGAGCAATGCCTCGTTATAAACCTCCCTTTCCTGCAGCTTTTGGAGTTTGGGGACACCCAAGTAATATCAATAATATTAAAACCATCGCTAACCTACCTTCAATTATTTCCAAAGGAAGTGAATGGTTTAAATCAATTGGAACTGACACAAGCTCAGGAACCGCCGTTCTATGCCTTTCTGGGAACATATTGCGCCCTGGTTTGTATGAGGTAGCAATGGGTATTACCATCCGAACAGTTATTGAAGACATCTGCGGAGGTGTCCCCAACAAAAAACAATTAAAACTTCTTCAAACTGGAGGACCTTTGGGAGGTGTACTTAATTCTACTAAACTTGACACCTCTATTGATTTTGATTCTATGGCAAAAGCTGGAGCTATACTTGGGTCTGGTGGAATTATAGTTGCCGATGAAGACGTAAATGTAGTTGATCTTACTCGTATGTTAATAGCTTTTTGCCAATTTGAATCTTGCGGTAAATGCTTTCCTTGCCGACTGGGCAATTCTCACTTATTAGAAATATTAAATCGAATATGTGATAATACTTCTTCTCCGTCAGATATAGATTTAATGAGAAAAGTCGGTACAAATATGCAACAAGGCTCACTCTGTGGTCATGGCCAATTAGGTTTCAATCCTATTAAATCTGCATTAGAATATTTCAAAGAAGATTTTGATTCAGCTTTTGAAAATATAAATAAAGAAATAAATGCACCTATACAAATACCAACTCGAGCAAATCGATATTAAACGGAGATACTTATGGTAGCAAACGGACATGAAATTAATTTAATAGTTGATGGGAAACAAATCACAACTATTCCTGGTAAAACTGTTTTAGAAGCTGCTTTAGAATCTCAAATATACATACCTTATCTTTGTTACCATCCAGGTATGAAGCCTTTTGCAGCATGCCGTATGTGTATGGTAAGGGAAGAAATAGAAATAGAAGTAGATCAAGATGGTCAAAAAGTTAAACAGAAAGTATTGCGTCCCCCCACTGCATCATGTGCGCTACCAGTAAGGGACGGAATGGTTATTCAATCTAATAGTAATGAAATACGAGAATTGCAAACAGACATTATGGAAATGGTTATAGCAGAACATCCTCATGGATGTTTAACATGCCATCGTATAGATTTATGTGGGCCAGGTGATATTTGCCTCAGGCATGTTTCGGTTAACGACCGATGTGTGACTTGCCCTAAAAACGAACGTTGTGAATTAAAAGATACAGTACGTTATCTCGGTATGGATATAAACTCACCTTTAAATTATCAAACTCGAAACTTACCAGTAGAAAATGGAGATCCTTTCTACGACCGCGATTATAATTTATGCATTGTTTGTGCAAGATGTGTCCGCGTTTGTGAAGAAGTTCGTGGAGATAGTGCTATTACATTCTTAGAAAGAGCTGGTCAATCTTTAGTTGGAACAAGTAATGGTACAAGCCTTATGCAATCTGGATGTGAATTCTGTGGCGCATGTGTAGATGTTTGCCCAGTAGGAGCACTAGTTGAAACTGATAATAAATGGGAAAAAGCTGCTAATGTAGAAAAAACAATTTGTAATTTATGCCCGGTTGGTTGTCAAGTTAACCTTGAATTCAATAATCGTGAAAAAATGATTAGAGTCATTCCTGAATTAAATTCACCTGTAAATAAAGGACAGGCTTGTTTCCGAGGAAAATTTGGTTCCTCATACATTAATGAGAAAAAAAATACAACTCCAAAAATTAACAACAAAGGTATATTTATTGACAAATCGATTGATGAAATTATACATGAAATTTCTTCAAAAATACCTGCAATGAACCCCCATGAAACTGCTGTTTTAGTAGCACCAAATATATCGAATGAGTCAGCCTACGTTCTTCAGAAATTTTCAAGAACAGTTCTTAAAACCAATAACATTCTATCTGATACAGATAATTCCACTCAGTCAGTCATGCCCTTAGTTGAACGGCTTGGTTTTGCTGCCGCTACAAATTCTATGTGGAATATTGAAAATTCTGATTGTATTATATTAATCAATGCGAATATTACAGAAGAGTACAATGTCTTAGGACTACCAATAAAAAATGCTCTTAGAAATGGGTCGAACCTCATAACAATTGATTCAAGAGAAACAGAATCTGCATCAATTGCGACTCATTGGATTAGGCCTAATCCAGGATCTGAATTAATACTAATTCAATCTATTGTTAATCAGCTTCTCCGTTCCAAAGAAATAGAGCCAAATACCCTTTTTGAAGGCATTAACATTGATGAATATAAAAATATCTTTGCAGAATTGACCGATGATAATATACAACAATTAACAGGAGTATCTTATACTTTTATGAACGATATTATTGAAACACTAGCATCTGCTAAGAACATTTCAATTATATATTCTTCAGATAATATTAATAATAATCAAACTAACCAGTTTGTCCATTCAATTATAGATCTTTCAATTATTTCAAAGAATGTATTTACAGAAAATGGAGGATTGTTCCCACTTTCACAAGGTAGTAATCAACAAGGTTTAATCGATATGGGATGCCGCTCTGAAATTTTACCTGGACATCGATTAATAACCAACAATCAATCAATTAAAGACATAACAACTAATATATTTACTTACAATGACCTAAAAGAGCTAATCTATAATCAGCAATTAAAGAATCTTTTTATTATTGGCGACATTGACTCTTTTTCATATGACCATGTTGTTTTATCAATGAATACTGCTACTAGAGATGCTATTGATAACATTATTTTATTAACTCCCTCACCTAATAGTTCGCTAATAGAGATATCTGATTATATATTCCCGATTACATTACATACAGAAGAAATCGCTACCTATACTA
>Ga0115002_10006647_pt1 | contig 13244 bp, 12 predicted proteins | sample ArcticOcean_MG_C_8_FD_89576 | JGI IMG/M metagenome (GOLD analysis project Ga0115002, IMG submission 89576) | Marine microbial communities from western Arctic Ocean - ArcticOcean_MG_CB11_86 | ecosystem: Environmental > Aquatic > Marine > Oceanic | place: Arctic Ocean: Canada Basin | collected...
ACATCCGCCGCTCACGGCTTCCCAGAGGAAATTCGACGGAAATCTCGTCGGATCTCAGATTCCCGCACGGGGAAATGGCGAGAACTCGCGCAGAAAACTCCAGAATGTTGTGACAGACAGCAGCGCTGTTTGACATGAAGAATCCATTCTTGGTGGTGATGGCGGTTACTTCTTGAAGAATGAAAGGTAGACCGTAGCAGCAACGCAGACAAGACTTACACCACCAGTAAACGACCAGAAGCTTTGGGCGATGCCGATCCGAAGAAACTGTAGCCTTCATTGGTCGTTGTTTTGATTCACAACCGCTGCGTCAGTGCCTTGCTCAATCCGGCAGCACCTTCACTCTGATCTTCCGGTAGAGGACCGTGCTGTTGGGATCGTGTGCTTGGAGAGCAATCAGGCCATGAGAGAGAACTCGCTCTTCCCAACTGTCCGGTCGTTTTGGGTTCACCGGCTCGGTGTAATCCACTGTCGTCTTGCCGTTCACTTTGATCACGATCCGCTTGCCAGACACGAGTATGTGGTACTCAAACCACTCGTCGTCTTTCACGGGTGACGTGTCTTGATCCTTAACGACGAACAGGCTTCCGGTTTTCCCTTTGCTTCCGCAGGAATTGCAGACCTGTGCCTCGTAGCCCTTCTTTAAGAATTTACTCTGCGGCCCGGTGTGGAAGAAGACGCCTCCGTTGGAGCCGGGCTTCGCCATTACCTCGATCTTTAGCTCGAAGTTCTTGAAGTCATGCTTGTTGACCGGCCCAACGTAGCTGAGACGAGCCAGAGGCCCACCGCCTGCGACGATGACTCCATCTCGCACTTTGAAGCACTCACCGTGGTCTTCGGCATTCCAGCCTTCGAGTGACTTGCCGTCGAACAGGCTTTGCCACTGTCCGTCGTCTGCGTTTGCGACGGAAGCAATAACGAGGAAGGCCAAGCTGCTGATAACTGATCTCATTGGGTCATTCTCCGAATACTTTTCGATCCAGCACCGCTCCATCCAGACCTTTGATCTCGACCTTCATCTTCGCCGGATTCTTCGTGAGAGTGAGCAGAATGTAGCTGTCTGCTCCCTTCAGGAACTTCGACTTGGAGTCGGGATACTGATTGCCTTTACCGCTGAGCGATGTGTTGTAGTACGTGAAGCCATTGACCTCTGCACGTTCGGCGTAGTAGCCGAAACCTGTGATCGCAATCGTGCCTTTGCGGAACATGTCATGCCACGCTCCCTGTTCCTGAGCACGCATCGACCCATTCCGCTCATTATAGAGCGTCACGACGAACTTTCGTGACTGATCGGCCATCAGTTTGTCGTACCAGCGGAATTGTTCTGAGACCTTCTTGAAAGAATGAGACGCCTGCCATGTTGTGCCGAAATCCGAGATGTGATTGAGGTCAAGTGCTGCAAAACGAACATCGAAGCCGGGAACGTCAAAATGCCATTTCCATTCATCGTCTGGTAACTCAAAGAATCGCCGGAACGCCGTGGCGTCGATGTCGTAAACCGGCTCTTCAGGTGGCTTCCTGCCTCGTGGTCGCATCTCCTTATCGTGGTTGCCAAGAATTGGCATGAACGGTGTCGAACGGAACAGGTCGGGATACCGGTCGATCAGTTGAGCATACGGCTTCACGCATTCTTTGTTGCCTGCTCCGCAAAATTGGTGTGTGTTGGAGATGTTGTCGCCAGCGGTCAGTAACAGATGCACATCGTCCTTGATGATTGCCGAAAGATCAGGCAGTCCTTGCCAATCGGCGGCAACAGCCACTCTCAGTACATCTGTCGGATACGCCTTGAATGTCGCATCTTTGGAAGACTGAGTTCCGGTACTGACCGAGTAGTGATACACGCCGCCCAATTCTTTGATTGGGATCTCAACATGATGTGTTGTTGAGTCGTTGGCCATGTGAACGTCACGACCGTAGCTCAAAGTTCTCCCGTAACGGACGACCGATTCACCCGGTTCTTTGGTCATCCAATTAACGACAAGTTTGCTGGGATCGTTCGTGCGATGACTCAACCAGACCCGTTCAACTTGTGCGTAGGCTGGCGAGCAGGACAGGAGAAGAAAGGCTGTGGCAAGGAATCGAGTATTGATCATGATTTCAATTGTATCCGCTCAATCCCTTCCAACATCGCTTCAAGCGGCTTTGGATCGGCTAAGCGATGATCATTGCCCACTTCAATCAGCACCTCCGAGGGCAGATTGCTATTGGCAACGAGTTCTTCGGAGTTGGCGAACGGCACCACGTCGTCGGCTCTTGAATGAAAGATCGTCGTGTTGGGTTTGACGGTCGTGGCTGTGCCCCATTTCTTCCATGCTGGGCACAGAAGAACAAGCGAAGTGTCTTTGGAATCGATGTTCACGGCGACTGCGCCGCCACGGGATGAGCCGACGACGACATCGGGATGATGCTGATCGAACTCGTCTTGAGCGATGTGAACGGCTTCATCGAAGTCATCATCGGGAAGTGCGGGGTTGAGAACTTCGTGGCCATGGTCCTTGAGGAAGGTTGGCTTCTTGCCGCCCGGAACGCTGGTCCATCCGTGGATGAAGAGGATTTTCATCAGATCACCGCCCGATACAACACCGGATCGAGTTGGCACAACTCGTTCAGCGATCCGTGGAGGATGTACAACCTTGGTGTGCGCCCGAAGTCAAAGACCCGAAACAGATGGAACTGATTTGGAATGTCTTCGGAGCAGCGAAGTTCGTTGGCGGTGACGTAGAACGGGAAGAACTTTTCCAGCCCGGTCGTCTTCACTTCAAGCATTCGCTCGGAGTCGTCGGCTTCGTCGAAGGACAAGATGTCGAAGCCGAGGCCATCACCGATATCCCTTGCAGCCCACTGCACCTTTTGAGCGAGGTCGTCACGTCCACACTCATTGAGTCGAAATCGCTCCAGATCAAAGACGAACTGCTCGCCGAACTTTCCCATCTGCCGATTGCGTGCGTCACGCTCTGCGAAGTTGATCTTCCGAGCTTTGCGTGACAGCCAAGGTTTGCCACTCTGTTTTGGCGGCGTGATTTTCTCAGGAGGTGCTTCGATGATCGTGTCGAAGTTCGGGTTGATGATTGGCTGAGCTTCACTTGGATTCAAAGATGGAGCCGTTGCCAGTCGCTCCAACACGTCTGGATGTTGATCCAAGAAGCCCTCGACTTCGGTGGCGAGCAAATTCTGAAAATTGCCTCGTGGCTTGTATCCTTCGATGTATGGCAGGCCGAATTCGACGAGCACGCCGCTGATGTTTTGATGTTTGAACTCGATGGACCCGTCTGACCGGCCCGATAGGTGTGGGGCCAGAGATTTTCTGTGCTCCGACTTCTTGTATGCCTGCCCAAGCATTTCAGATTGGAGCATCTTGAAGTAGTCGGCAACGATCAGGCCGACTTCGTTCCCCGACTAGTTCTTGCCCGTCTGTGGTTCTTCAATTTCGTCGGCTTTGGTCACGACGGAGAAGCCGAGCTTTCGCAGTACAAAATTTGCTTGGCCGGGTGTTTCGCCGCCGCTGAACTCGCCCGGCTGGAGAACTCGTCCGAGCGAATACCGGCAGGCCAAACCGACGACTGCTTTCGGAGCGTATCGCTTTCCTTCATGGGCAAGCTCGTAACCGGTGGGCTTACCGAATGGGTGATCGATCCCAGAGTCGAGGTCGGCGAGTGCCTTGAGGACGTGCTCTTTCGTCAGTCCTCCGGGGATCGATTGTGGCATTCATACCTCCTAGCGGTTGTTCAACGAACTTACATGAAAAAGCGTTGTTTCCTAACCGCACCGAATAGACGAGTGTAACCCGCCTTGATAAGGTTTACTAATGTTGTACACCTAAATGTGGTGGGCTATATCAGTTCGAGGGGCAGGCTATGGAAAACCTACGAGACTTCTTGCAAATCTCGGAAGCCGCCGAGTATCTCGGCGTCTCGCCGAACACGCTCCGCAACTGGGAGAACGCTGGGAAGATTGCCGCTCACCGACATCCGGTGAACAGTTATCGCCTCTTCAAGAAAGAGGAACTGGATGCGTTGTTGATCCAGTTGCAGGAGCCTTGGGAGCCGTTGAAGAAGGCGAAGTGAATTCGTTGCTTGAAGGTCGAAACGTCAAATGGAATCACCACGTTGGAACATCATCACGCCGTCCCAATACGAATGGGAACGTCGCGGTCTGGATTTCATCCGGGCGGGTCTGCCCGATCATGATCCGTACCGTGCGTGGGCAAATTTCGAATTCCAGACGCCGGACGGAGCGATCTACGAGGTCGATCTGTGACATTCACAACCGGTGTCGTTGCATCGTTTCCGTTTCTTAACCCTACGAGGTCAAGACATTGAATCGACGATGCGACACCGGCATGAAGACCCGAGCTTGTGCAGCCACCAATCACAAAGAGTACTTTGCCGAAGGAACCGAAGCGTACTTCTACTGCAACGACTTCTACTCGTCCCTACGGGCAGAGCTGAAGGAACACGATCCCCTGCTGCACAAGTTGCTGGAAGACATCTGGGGACCGCTCAATTAGAGAACCACGAACGGAGACTGCGAGGTCGAGTAATTCGCATCCACCGACTGTGCAACGCCACTCAGGCAATGATGTCGTGGACGACGTTGCCGAAGACGTCAGTCAGGCGGAAATCTCGGCCAGCGTAGTTGAAGGTCAGGCGTTTGTGATCGATCCCCATCAGGTGCAAAACGGTGGCGTGCCAATCGTGGATGTGGACTTTGTCGGTGACCGCTTGGTGGCCGATTTCGTCGGTCGCCCCGTAACGCAGGCCGGCTTTGACACCGCCGCCCGCCATCCACATTGTGTAGCCCTTGTTGTTGTGGTCGCGGCCGGTGCCGCTTTGGGCGTAGGGCGTACGGCCGAATTCTCCGCCCCAGATCACCAGCGTGTCTTCCAGCAGCCCTCGCTGTTTCAGGTCGGTCAGCAAAGCGGCCATGGGCTGGTCGGTCGCGGCGCAGTTGTCGGTCAGTTCCTCTTTGAGCCGGAAGTGCTGATCCCAACCGACCGGGGAGTTGACTTCAATGAACCGCACGCCGGCCTCCGCCAGACGTCTTGCCAACAGGCACTGCCGACCGAAGCGGTCGCTGTCCAATCCCGAACCGACGCCATACAAATCGAGCATCGATTCGGTTTCCGTTCGAAGATCGAGCAGATCGGGAATTTCGTCCTGCATACGAAACGCCAATTCGAAAGATTCGATCGAGCCTCTGATTTCCGGATGAACGCCATCGCGTTGGAGTTTATGGGCGTTCAAGTCTCGAATCAGGTCGAGTTGCTGTCGCTGTTGGTCGCGGGTCAATTGCGAGTTGGTGATGTTGCGCAGGGGCGGACCGGGGTCGTTGTCGACGCCGAGGATTTTGGCGTAGAAACGTGGAATTTGGTTCGTGCCAATTCTTGTACCCTGGCAGACGGCTGGTAGAAAGGCGCTGCCGTAGTTGAGCGCGCCGCCGTTGTCCGACGGGGGATTGAGCGTGATGAAGCCCGGCAGCCGGGTGTTCTCGGTGCCCAATCCGTAGAGTGCCCAGGCACCCATTGACGGTCGGGTAAATTGGAACGTGCCGGTGTGCATTTGCGTGAAGGCCTGCGAATGGTTCGGCAGGTCGGTGTGCATGCTGTTGATGATGCACATATCGTCGGCCCGTTTCGCAAGATGCGGCAGCAGGTTCGACATCCATTGGCCCGATTCGCCGTGCTGTGCGAATTGGAACGGCGAGCCGAAGAGCTTCGCACCGAACTTCCCGTTCAACGGTTGCCCGGAACGCTTTTGCAAGGCGGGTTTGTAGTCAAACAGATCGACGTGCGACGGTCCGCCGCTCATGCAGAGAAGGATGACGCGTTTCGCACGTGCGGGGAAATGCGCGGGCTGGGGCGCAAGGGGATTCTTGCGAACGGCCGCCGACGCATCATGTGCAAGACCGGCGAACGCCAGCGAACCGAACCCGGTGGCGAGTGTCTTCAACGCGGCCCGTCGGGTGGTGAATTGAGATGGTCTCATTGGGGGATCCTCTGCCGTCGAAGCAGCATGGTTCAATCCAGATTTCGAAACTCAGCCGTGCACAACAGTGCCTGGCAGAAGCTGGTAAGCACAAGTTGCCTCGCAGCACCATCTATGGCATTGTTCTTCAAGAAGGCCAGGCTGCGTTTTGCCTCTTCGGCATCGGGCCTCCGATTGAAACACAATCGGAATGCGAGTTCGACGCGATGTTCGTCGGTCTTGTCTTCCCGATGAAGCCGCGATGCCAACCCGGCGGACCGTTGTTGCACGAACGGACTGTTCATCAGATATAACGCCTGGACCGGCACATTGGTGGTCTCGCGATGTCCGGTGACGAGGCTCGGCTCGGCGAAGTCGAACAGGTCGAGCGCATCGGGAAGACGGTCGCGAATCACCGGCAGATACACCGAACGGTGCACCGACCCATCCAAATCTGCGGGGACGCGTTTATCGAGTCCGATTAGGGAAATCGGCCGGTCGCCAATCACCCGCCCGACAAGTGATGCCTCCGGACGGTCGGAATTCAATTCACCCGAGACGACCAGCATCGCATCACGAATGGCCTCGGCATCGAGGCGGCGTTTGGCGGCACGCCACAACAGACGGTTATCGGGGTCTTTCAAGAAACTCTGGCTATCAAACGTCGATGCCTGTCGGTAGGTCTGGGACGTGACGATCTCGCGGATCAGAGCTTTCAGCGACCAGCCGTTGTTCACAAATCGAGTTGCGAGGTGGTCGAGCAATTGCGGATGGCTGGGCCGCTCGCCGGTGGAACCGAAGTTGTCGACCGTTCGCACGAGACCACTTCCGAACAGATGACGCCACACGCGATTCACAAAAACGCGGCTCGTCAGCGGGTGATCGGGGTGCGTCAACCATTGTGACAACTGCAGCCTTCCACTCGTCTCGTCGGTGATCTTGTTCTTCGTGCTGAGTTGAACGACCTCCGGGAAACGACGGGGCACGGTTTTCGACGGACGGCTGACATCGCCTCGTTCGAACAACGGGGCATCACCGACTTTCTTCTGATCGAGAACACCCATCGTCAACGGCAACGCCTCTCCATTTTCGTCGACTTTCTCCAACTGGCCTTCGATCGCGCCGCTGCGCCAGAAGATACGCAGTGCATCGCGAAGAGTGAAAATCCCGCTGGGGTCTTTCCCCGCGCGGACGGCTTTAAAAACCGCAGCTCGCTTTTCCTTTTCCTCTTTCTGCATCGCGGCCAGTTCGGCCTTCAGGTTCACAACGCGTTTGGCCGGAATCGAACGATGGAAGACTTTCTGCTGGGCGAGTCGCGGCAAGGGTAGCGGATCGCCAGCGACTCGGTTGGCCGGGGATACTGCCGTACCGAAAAATGTCTTCGTGCTATCGAAGATCCCCGCCAGGGCATAGTAATCCTGCATGGAGAAGGGATCGAATTTGTGATTGTGGCAGCGAGCACAGGCGACCGAACTGGCCATGACGCCGCGCGATAGGGCGTTGATCTGCTCGTCGACCACGTCCGCCCGGAATTGACGTGGGTCGGACTGACCGAGGTTCTTGGGACCGACGGCGAGAAACCCGGTGGCGATCAACAACCGGGCACGCTCGGATTCGTTCTTGTAGGGAAGCAAGTCCCCGGCGATCTGTTCGGTGAGAAAACGGTTGTAGGGCACGTCCGCGTTGACGGCGTCAATGACGTAATCGCGATAACGCCAGGCATACGGGAATGAGATGTTCGCCTCGCCGCCGCTCGACTCGCCGAAGCGGGCGACGTCCAACCAGTGCCGGCCCCATTTCTCCCCGAATCGCGGCGACGCGAGCAGTTCGTCAGTCTCGGCAACCAACGCCGCATTGAGTCCCTGCGCTCTGTGTCGTCGGAGAAACCGTTCGGTCACGGCAGGCGATGGCGGCAAACCAATCAGATCGAAATGTAGTCGACGCAGCAGGATCCGCGGCCTCGCATCCGGCTTAGGCGGGAGTCCCTTTTTCTCCAGCTTCGCGAGGACGAAGTTGTCGAGTTTCTGTTGGGGCCACGTCTTGTTTTCGACTCGAGGTGCGACAGGGTTCTTGACCGGCTGATACGCCCAGAATGAGCGGTCGGCTTTAGTGATTGTGCTGCCGGTATTTTCTTCGCGCGGGTCCGGCGCGCCCATTTTGATCCAAGCCGTGATGTCGGCGATGACCGAATCGGGAAGCCGTTTCTGCTTGGGTGGCATCTTGAGTTTGGGGTCGGAGTGCCGAACCGCCTTCAACAGAAGACCGGCCTGCGGTTTGCCGGGGACGATCGCCGGGCCGTGTTTGCCGCCGGCGCGAATTGCCTTTCGCGAATCGACTCGCAATCCGCCTTCCCCGGTTCCTGAGGCGACGGAGTGGCAGTCGTAACAGTGCTTGACGAGGACGGGCCGGATGTGGGATTCGAAAAAGTCGATCCCTTTCTGACTTTGCGCCGGCTCATCTGCCGCAGCATCGCCGAGAGGCTGCACGATCAACAACAACAGGACGCCGAGGGTATATCGCATTGTCGTAAGTCCCGATTGCGAAAACGGCAAACGATTGCCACGAGGACAACATTCCGGATCAGCGCCCCACAGCTCCGGATCGTTGATTCTAACAGAATCGCGACCGGCAATGTAAATCTCTGCGGTCTGGCAAGATGGAACCTGATGCGGATGTGACGGCGACAGAAGATTCTCTGAACTTCGATTGCAACATTTCGCTCAAGAGTCGACGATAGACGCTGTGAGTAAGTGTTACGCACAATTCACCAGATTGGTTTGAAGATCATGCGAACCGTGTCCCAGACATCGATCGGCCTCATCTTGTCTGTTGCTCTATCGTCGTCATTGCTGGCTGACGATGCGGTGTCGCGTCTGCAGTCGGCATTCAAGTCGCATTGCATCAGATGCCACGGGAAAGGCAAGAAGGTCGAAGGCAAGGTCAATCTGCTGACCTTGAAGTCAGCCGATGAACTTTTGGGGCGACCTGAGTTGCTTGAGGATCTCATTGCGGTGCTCAAGGATCGAGAAATGCCGCCCAAAGACGAGCCGCCTCTTCCGGCGACGACACGCAAGCAAATGGTTTCGCAACTCCAGGCGATGCTCGCACGAACCTTGAAGAAAAGAGCGTTCCGTCCGACGCCGATGCGACGGATGAATCGATTTCAGTACGACAACGCGGTTGTCGATCTGCTGGAGTTGGACCGCGACATCTTTCAACTCAACGAGCGACTGATGCGGCGGCGCGACGATTACTTCCGGCCCGAGACCCGCAAGATGCCGCCCGTCGTCCGCGTTTCCAGTCGCCCGCTCGCCAAGGACATCGACAATCAACGACCCGAGGGATTCAACGGTGTGGCGGCTTTTCCGCAAGACAAACGGGCCGAGCATGGTTTCGACAATCGCGCCGATCATCTGACGCTTTCGCCGCTGTTGATGGAGTCATTTCTCCAACTCAGTCAGACCATTGTCGAGAGTTCCGATCTCAACCCACGGGAATGTCGTAGTTGGGACCGGTTTTTTGCACCGCCGGGTCTGTCTGCCCGCAGCCCGGTTGCCGGGAGATATGAAGCTGAAGCCGACAGCCAGGTCAAGATTGTGGGGAAACCGAAGGGACAAGTCGCCCAGCAGGACATGCAAGGATTCGGGAATGACTGGAGCGGCAACGCACAACTCTTTTGGGTGTGCCCAAATCAAGGCGAAGAACTCACGCTGTCATTCAATGTGAAGGATGTGGGTAGCGGCCTGCGCTTCGGCTTCACAAAGGCACGCGACTACGGGACGTTCGAAGTGTATCTGGATGACACACATTTCGCCAAGACTGTCGATCTGTACGACCCCAATGTCGTCCGCGCAGACCACGACGTTACAGCGACAATCAAGGCTGGCCCTCACACCCTGCGATTCAAGTGCGTCGGGAAGAACGAGAAATCGACGAAGCACTTCTTTGGTCTCGACTTCATCGACGTCACGGGGCGCAAGAAAACGCCAAAGTCCAAAGCAGCACCTATCGCCCAGAGCGATGCAATACGCGCGAGAATCAAGAAACTTCTCCGTCGTGCGTTTCGTCGGCCGGTCGATCCCAAAACACTCGATCGCTTCACGAAGTTTGCGGAAGGCCAATTGAAGTCGGGCGCATCGTTTGAAGACACCATGCGCACCGTAGTCGGAGCGGTCATTTCCATGCCGGAATTCCTCTACTTTTATGAATCACTCGAAGACAAACAGGCAGACAGCAACAACCCGCGTCGGCAGCCGTTGAATAACTACGAACTGGCCTCACGTCTTGCTCAGTTCTTGTGGAGCAGTATTCCCGATGACACGCTGCTCGACGTCGCCGAGGCGGGAACACTGAGCGATCCCAAGACACTGAGCACTCAGATCGACCGGATGTTGAACGACCGGCGATCAAGTCGTTTCTGTGACAATTTCCCCGCTCAGTGGTTGCAACTGGAACGACTGATTACGTCGATCCCCGATCCGAAGAAATTCCCGTACTTCTACTACTACGGATACCGGACCAGTCTGCACATGATGTCCGAGCCCCTGCTGTTATTCGAGACGGTCTACATTGAAGATCGATCGATCATCGACCTGCTCGACCCGAAATTCACCTGGCAAAGCAATATGCTCCGACAGAATTACGAGGGTGAGTCCAAGTCGGGCCACGAAGTTCAAGTGCAGGTCTTCCGACGTGTTCTATTGAACGATCCGCGTCGCGGCGGCGTGATTACCAACGCGGCGGTGATGACGATGACGTCGACACCGACACGCACTCAGCCGATCACTCGCGGTGCCTGGGTCAACGCGGTGATCTTTAACGATCCGCCGGAACCACCGCCCGCCGACGTTCCGCCATTGCCGGAAGCCGACAAGGATGAACTCGCAAAGCTCACAATTCGGGAACGCCTGGCTCTGCATCGCAAGCGAGCCGACTGTGCGAGTTGCCACAAAAAACTCGATCCGCTCGGCTTTGCCCTGGAGAACTACGGCCCCACCGGTGTCTGGCGCGACAAGTATGAGAACGGCCGCGAGGTCGACGTCAGCGGAGTCTTGTTCAATCAACAGAAATTCAAGACAGTCGTCGAGTTCAAGCAGTTGATCCTGAAAGAAAAACAACGATTCATCCGGGGGTTCCTTTCACATCTACTTTCTTACGCACTCGGGCGGGAACTCGGACCGGCGGATTCTCCCGTGTTGGACGAAATGACCGAGAAAGCGATGGCCGGCAAGGACCAATTGCGTGTGGTCCTCAGGAACATTGCCATGAGCGATCCGTTTCTTCATAAGAACATGCGAGAACCCAAAGACAAGTAGCGAAAGTCACGCAGACTCTCGGAGATCGACGCCGAGCTGATCGATCAGTCGATGTCGCTGCCTGAAACACAAGCACTGGAAGACGAAAATGACGAATGACAGAAACGCCGACTCCTTGTCACGACGCCGATTTCTTGCGGGGGCCGGTGGTGTCACGTTGGGCCTCCCGTGGCTGGAAAGCTTCACCAGCCGCTGCGACGCCAAAGACGGAAAGAAACCGTCCGCGCCGGCACAGCGTCTGGCTTTCTTCTACCTGCCGAATGGGATCACGCGGCGAGGTTTCTTTCCTGGTGAGGGCGATCGGGCATTGCCGAAGTTTGCCGGCCAGAACAACGTCTGGCGGTTCGAAGGCAAGACCGTCCCGCCTGGCATTCATCCATGGACGTTCACGCCCACTTTAGCACCGCTGCACAAGATGAGGGACAAGGTCTCGCTCATTACCGGCATGGATCGCATCTTCCAACATGGAACCGACTCGCATGCTCAGTGCGCTTCCTGTTTTCTGACGAGCGTGGCACCGTTCGAGGTCAGAGGCTCTGCCTATCCGCTGGCGCGCACGCTGGACCACATTGTCGGCGACAGCATCGGTCAGACGACACCCTATTCGACTCTCGAACTGAGCTGTAACGACCACAAGAACAACATTGAGTCGATCTACTTCGACAATATGTCGTGGTACGGGACTGGTCACGTTGCTCCCTCGATGCGAAACCCACGGCAGGTCTACGACAGGCTGTTCGGCACACGAGCCAACACGCGCTTCCGCGACATCACAGATCTCGCCCTTGGCAATGCCCGTCAGTTACAGCAACGGCTGAGCACATCGGACCGACGAAAATTCGACGAGTACTTCGAGGCGATTCGCACGATCGAAAAGCGAATGGACCGCATCGACTCGATGAAGTCCAAATTGGCTGCAGCCAAGGTCGAGCGACCGGCCGAGCATTTGCCTCGCAACGAGTACATCCACCTGATGGGTGACCTGATGGTGACCGCGTTGCAGACCGGCGTGACGAATGTCGGCACGCTGATGGTGGGCCCCGAACGATGGACCACCCCCACAAACTGGGAGGGGATTCTCGACAAGCCACACAGTCATCACGGCATGACACACGCGCCACATATTCACGTGGAGAATCTGCTGAAACTCGACAACTTCCACGTGTCGGCATTTGCACGCCTTGTCGAAAGGATGGACGGCATCGAGGAAGCGAACGGCACGACGTTGCTGCACAATACGATCTTTACACTCGGAGCCGGCATGGGCGATGGGACCACGCATCAATACAACGATCTGCCGCTGGTCGTCGCAGGTGGGGGCGGCGGCAGACTGAAACTGGGCAAGCACGTCCATTGTAACACGGGCACGCCGTTGGCGAATCTCTGGCTGACACAGTTGCAGGTTCTGGGAGTCGATCGCGAGACGTATGCCGACAGCACCGGGACGCTGTCCGAAATCCTGGCGTGAAATCGGAAATCTAGCAAGAGGCCCTCCGCCTGTCGTGGAGGGATGGGGATTGTCTATGAAGCGTATGACACAGCGAGCGGAGAGCGAGTCGCCCTGAAGATGATGAGCAATCAACTCGTGTACGACTCCGACGCACTCACACAATTCCAGCGATTCCGGGAAAAGGTATGAGTTCCGCTGGCGCGTTTGGAGTCCGCGATTACGGTCGTTTGTTTTGGTGTCCGCGATTCGATGAGTTTTGCGGACAGAGTCGAACACAAGAGAGCTGTGGGGCTCGCCGATTAGGACCTCGATGTCGTCAGCATCTCGGCCGCGATTCGGCTCTTATCGCGTTCGTAAATCCCGGTTTTCAAAGATCAACGTCGCCGTTCGGGTTTCTTGACCCTACGGGACCTGCTTATCGGCTTCGAGAATCTCGTGAATGATCGGGACGAAGGGCCCGATTGTCGGTTTGTCTCGCGTCGTCGTCTGGCAATAGCCGGGCGGTTCCGCGTGGGA
>Ga0115002_10006648_pt1 | contig 13243 bp, 16 predicted proteins | sample ArcticOcean_MG_C_8_FD_89576 | JGI IMG/M metagenome (GOLD analysis project Ga0115002, IMG submission 89576) | Marine microbial communities from western Arctic Ocean - ArcticOcean_MG_CB11_86 | ecosystem: Environmental > Aquatic > Marine > Oceanic | place: Arctic Ocean: Canada Basin | collected...
AGGAATATCCATTGTTGGCATGCTTAGAGAGGGATTCGCGCTGACAGGAATCTCAACTTCTTTAGAGCTTAATTCTCCGCCTCTAAGTTTTTTCCTAAAACTTTCTCGTGTAGCGGGACTGGAAGTTTTGGACACTAAGACATCCAAGATTTTTTCTTCCGCATTTTTTTCAGCAAGAGCTTTAACCTCAGCCCCCATATAAATTTTTGTTTGAGTAATGCTTATTTCAACTAAATCTCTAATGATTTGTTCAACATCGCGGCCAACATATCCCACCTCAGTAAACTTAGTTGCCTCAACCTTTACGAAAGGGGCATTCGCTAATTTTGCTAAGCGCCGGGATATTTCAGTTTTTCCGCAACCAGTAGGACCTACCATTAATATGTTTTTAGGAAGTATTTCTTCTTTTAGATCGTCTGGAAGCTGTTTTCTCCTCCAACGATTGCGCAAAGCTACCGCAACTGCTTTTTTGGCATTTTTTTGCCCTATTATAAATTTATCTAATTCTGAAACTATTTCTCTTGGACTAAAGCTAGATTCCATTTTATAGTTTTACTTCTTCGGTTATAATATTGTGATTTGTATAGATACAAACATCAGCAGCAATGTGTAAAGATTCCACTGCTATTTCTTTAGCATTTAAATTTGTGTTTTTTATCAATGCTTTGGCAGCACTAAGAGCAAAAGGTCCGCCAGATCCAATTGACAAAATTCCATCATCAGTTTCTATTACATCTCCCGTTCCGGAGAGCAGAAGACTTACATCTTTATCGGCAACTATCATCATCGCTTCTAGTTTTCTTAAATAACGATCTGTCCTCCAATCTTTGGCAAGTTCTACACAAGCTCTTTTAAGTTGATTTTTATATTGGTCTAGTTTTGACTCCAATCTTTCAAACAAAGCAAATGCATCTGCAGTTGAGCCTGCAAAACCTGCTATGACCGACCCATCTAGCCCTAACCGCCTAACTTTTTTAACATTGGCCTTCATAACCGTGTTGCCAAGACTTGCCTGACCATCTCCTGCGATAACTACAGATTTATCTTTTCTTATACCTACAATTGTTGTAGATTTTATTACGTTTTTAGTCATTATTTTATTATATTTAGATGGTTATTTATATTGTTTAATCAAGTATTGAGCTAGAATATAATTCTTTTGAGTGATAAAAGAGCCTTAATATGAGAAAAGCAAACGTAATTCGAAACACCAAAGAAACAGAAATCTCATGCTCCATAAACTTAGATGGCCTAGGAATTTCAAATATTTCAACAGGAATTGGGTTTATGGACCACATGCTTGAAATTCTATCCCACCATAGTTTAATTGACATTGATTTGAAAGTTATGGGAGATACTCACGTTGACTTTCACCATTCTGTTGAAGACGCAGGCTATGCTCTTGCTCAATCAATTTTGTTAGGGCTTGGAGAGAAGCTAGGAATAAGAAGGTATGGTTTTTTTTATGTGCCTATGGACGAATGTTTGTCTCGATGTGTTTTAGATTTTTCTGGTAGACCGGAGTTAGTGTGGAACGTTGAGCTGGGATTAAAAAAAATAGGAGAAATGGACACAGAACTTTTCCAAGAATTTTTTAAGGCTTTTTCTAATGAAGCTAAATGTAACCTACACATAGAAAACTTATATGGAAAAAATAATCATCATATTATTGAATCGTGTTTTAAAGCTTTTGCAAAAAGCTTGAGAATTTCAATTGAGATTGATGAAAAAATTAAAAACATTATACCATCGTCAAAAGGCCTCTTATAGCCAGCAATGAAAAAAAAAATTGTTATAGTTGATTATGGTCTTGGCAACATTTTATCTGCGCAACAATCTTTTTTAAAAGTTATTCAGGATAATTTTTTCGACGCTGAAGTAGTTATTTCAAACAAACCAAGCGACATTCACAATTCTTCTCATATAGTTTTGCCGGGGCAGGGCGCTTTTTCTTCTTGTATTGGTGGCTTAAAAAACATTGTTGGAATGATAGGAGCTCTCGAAGACAGCGTGCTAACAAATAAAAAACCCTTTCTGGGGATTTGCGTTGGAATGCAGCTTTTAGCAGAAAAAGGATATGAGAATGGAACTCACCAGGGACTTGGCTGGATTAAAGGTTCTATAAAAAAACTAGAAGTCAACAAACTCAAGCTACCCCACATGGGCTGGAACAACATACAAATCATTAATAATTCATATGAGATGAAATTTGATCAAAAAAAAAATGATTATTATTTTGTTCATAGTTATTTTTTTGACTGTTTTGATGAAAAAAACATTATTGCTTCCACTCAATACGGCTTAGATTTCCCTTCTATAGTTGGAAAAGAAAATATATATGGTGTTCAGTTTCACCCTGAGAAAAGCTCTGAGCAAGGGCTGGGGTTAATTAAAAATTTTTTATTCTTATGACATTAAATTTAAAAGAAAAAATTGCCATTAAAGTAGAAATATTAAAATCTATTTCAGATTTAGATTTAGCAGATTTATGTAATATTACTGAGCAGGCGATAAAAGCAGGCGGAGGATTTGGATGGTTGCAAGTTCCGCCAAGAGAAACTTTAAATAAATACTGGAAAGGTCTTGTTGTTGTAAAAAATAGGATTTTAATAGCCGGGAGACTAAATGATGCTATCGCAGGAGCTGTTCAGCTAGGATTGCAGCCTCTCAATAATGAGGCTCAAAAAAACATATGCAACATAACCTCCCATTTTGTTGCTCCGTGGGCCAGAGGTTATGGTCTCGCAAAAAAAATGATAGATACAGCAGAAGATATTGCGCAAGAGAATAGTGTGTCTTGTGTCCAACTAGATATTCGTGAAACGCAAGAAGCGGCTATTCAACTTTTTATGTCCAAAGGATATAAGCAGTGGGGTGCAAATCCAAACTATGCCTTGGTAGAGGGAAAAACAATTAAAGGTTTATATTTTTATAAAAATATCTAGTGAAATTCATCCCTGCAATAGATTTAAAAAACAACAAGTGTGTGAGACTTCAAAAGGGGAAGTTGGAAAATATGACCGTCTTTAATAATGACCCTGTCAAGCAAGCAATTTTTTTTGAAGAAAAAGGATGTAAAAGAATTCACATAGTAGATTTAGATGCGGCTTTTGGTAGTGAGAACGTAAATAAAAATATAATATTAGAGATTAGAAAAAATATTAACATCCCCTTGCAGTTAGGTGGAGGCATTAAAAATGAGGAGGACATCTCCTTCTGGTTAAAGAGCGGTATTGATTTTTTAATTATAGGCTCTCTTGCTGTCAAAAATAAAAAATTAATTTTAGATCTTTCTAAAAAATACCCAAATAAAATCTATATCGCCTTAGATGTTTTGAAACAAAAAATTATGATTAACGGTTGGAAGGAAGATTCAAATCTTTTGATAGACGATATTTTAAAAGTTTATAACGGAAGCTCAGTAAACGGTTTTGTTTTGACCGATATATCTCGAGATGGAATGCTTGAGGGTTTGGATATAAGTCTGATCAATGACTTTGTTTCCAGAACTTCCAAAAAAATTATTGTCGGTGGTGGGCTATCAAATTATCAAGATCTTTATAGGTTAAAAGAAATTAACTCCTCTAAATTAGAAGGAGTTATTGCAGGTAAGTCTTATTATTCTGGCAGTATTGAAATTCATCAAGCTTTAGAAATTTTAAAAATCAATGCTTAAGATAAGAATAATACCCTGCCTTGATGTAAAAAATGGAAGGGTAGTTAAGGGCATAAACTTTGTTAACTTGGTTGATGCGGGCGATCCAGTTGAGCAAGCAAGCTTCTATTCAGATGCTGGAGCAGACGAGATTTGTTTTTTAGATATTGGAGCATCTCTTGAAAAAAGAAAAACAATTATAAACATTGTTGCCAAAACAGCTGAAAAGGTTTTTATTCCCATGACTGTGGGCGGGGGAATAAATTCAATAGAGGATATTCATTCCTTATTAAAAGCCGGGGCGGACAAGGTTTCCATTAATACTTCTGCCATTTTTAATAAAAGCTTAATTAAAGAGGCCTCGGATAGATTTGGAAGCCAATGTATAGTTGTTGCAGTTGACGCTAAAAAACATAACAATGATTGGCTGGTTTATTCTCATGGAGGCACAAAAAATACTGGGATAAGTGTTTTATCCTGGCTAGAAGAGTTAGAAAAATTAGGAGCAGGGGAGATTTTATTAACATCGATGGACAGAGATGGAACTAAAAATGGATTTGATTTAGAGTTACTAAAGAGATCAACCGATGCTTTAAGCATCCCTGTTATAGCCAGCGGAGGTGTCGGTAAACTCAAGCATTTTGAAGACGGCGTATTAAAAGGTGGTGCAAGCGCTCTTTTGGCTGCATCAGTTTTTCATTTCAATGAATTTAGTATAAAAGAGGTAAAGGCGTTTTTGAAACAAAAAAATATTTCTGTAAGGATGTAGCCAGTGAAAAATGAATTAAATTTTTTAGAAGAACTTTTTCAAACAATTGAAAAAAAATCAAAAAGTAAAGACACCAAATCGTATACCAAACAACTTTTAATAAAAGGAAAAAATACTATAGCCCAGAAAGTCGGGGAAGAAAGTTTCGAGTTAATTATTGACTATTTAAATGGCACAAAAAAAAGAACTATTGAGGAGGCTTCTGATTTAATCTATCATTTGGTTATTTTGCTATATTCTAAAAAAATAAAATTAGAAGATATAAAAAAAGAATTAAAAAAAAGACAAAATGTACGACGATAAAAATATTTTTGCTAAAATTTTAAGAAAAGAAATTCCCTGCGAATCTATTTATGAAGATGACAAAGTATTATTCATTCACGATATTTATCCAGAAGCTAAAATTCATATTTTGGGAATTCCAAAAATACCCGTCGTTGATTTTTCTGACTTTATGGTACAGTCAAATAGGAATGAGATCCAACATTTTTTTTGTAAAATTCATGATTTAATCAAAGAATTTGGCATCAAGGATTCTGGTTTTAAAATTATTATGAACAGCGGTGATCATGGAGGGCAGGAAATTCCTCACTTCCATGTACATATTTTGGGAGGTGAGAAATTAAAAGGAGTTAGGTAGCCTTATTCTTTTATGGTTACATAATTAATTATCTCTTTTACACCCTTAACAGTTTTAATGGTGTTGATAATTTCTTCCAACTGTCCAGGTCTGCTTGATATTCCTGCAATATAAACCTTTCCTTTTATGGTTTCAAAATTATAACTTAAGACTCTAAACCCTACGGTCTTTGCAGCTAATGATTTTACTTGTGCAGTAATCCACAAATCACTTGTATATTCTTTTAGAGTTGTTTTATTTCCAACATTTATCTCATTCATAACTTCCTTAACACCAGAAATCTCCCAAACACTTTTTACTGCCTCAATTCTTATTTCTTGATTTTCAACAATTCCAGTTAGGAGTACTCGTCCATCATTCACATTAGCATTAACATTGAGAAAAATGTTATTTTCAGATTTTAAAAATTTTGCCGAAAGATTAAGTTTAATTGTTGCATCATCAACTACGGTGCCAAAAGATTTATCTCCTTCAGCAACCACCATCGTTGTGGCACCGCCACTAGCAAGAATAGCAACTGGAGAGCAGCCCTGAATAATAATTAAATTCAAAAAGGCTATAATAATAAAAATTAGTTTAATCATTTTTCAATAACAACGCAGAATTATATATTTCTTTTTTAGAAATATTAGATAACTTATGTACTATATCTACGGCATCAGTCAAAGAAAATTTTTTTAACAATTTTGTTATCTGTTCTTCTATTTTTCTATCTAGGCTTTTTTTAGAGTTATTCATATTTCCTTCAATTACTATTACAAACTCACCTTTATAATTATTTATATCTTCTGATAATTTCTCAATGATATTCCCTGAGTTTCCGCGAAAGACTTTTTCATTTTTTTTAGTAATTTCCTTACAAACGGAAATATCCCTTCCCATTTTCATTTCGCAGAGGCTCTCTAAAAAAATTAAAAGCCTATTCCCTGAAATAAAAAAAACTGAGGTTGTTTTAAGATTTTCAATTTTTCTTACCAACGACATAATGCCGGATTTATTTTTAGGAACAAATCCATGAAATTCAAAACTATTTATAGGCAACCCAGATAGCTGTAAGGCAGATATAATTGAGGATGGACCAGGAAGAGTTGTAATTTTTAATTTTTTTTTAATAAAATCTTTTACAAGGTTGTAGCCTGGATCTGATATTAGGGGAGAACCAGCGTCTGATATAAGGGCTATTGATGAATTGTTTTGATATTTTTCTATACGCTTGATTAAAATATCTTCATTATAGTCATGTAATGAAAACATTTTCTTTTTAATGCCTAATTTATTTAGTAGTTTAAGGGAATGAATAGGATTTTCACATATAATGAAATCTACCATGTCTAGTATTTTTTTTGCCCTAAAGCTTAAGTCATCTAAATTTCCTATAGGAGTTGAAACTATATATAAGCCTTTTTCTAGATTAATCATTCTATTCATGTTTATAGCATCTTGTGCGCCAGTAAATAACCTTTCTGTAGATAAAGTTTTAACAAAAAATCCTTCTGTTGAAAAAAAACAAGCTATATTGAAGAAAAGCGAAATTAAGGAAATTAACTCATCGGAAAGTCAATTTTTTTATAACAGTGTTGAAGTTATCCTACCCACTAACTCTAACAAAAATATCACAAAAAATCTGATAAATTCATTTGAATTGTCAATTTATAAAAAAGAAATAGACAACATTGCCCTTAAAATAAATCGATATGAAAGTTTACATGATTTAGAGAGCGTCTTAAAATTAAAAGCACAGCCAGGAACAATATTTGTGGGCACTCTAACCTCTGAAGCTACGCAAGTAGTAAAAAAATTCTGTAAACAGAAAATACTTTTTTTTTCTTTTTCATCTGACAAAAATCTTGCTGATGAATGTGTATATTTAGTAAATTTTTTTCCAGAAGATGATCTTGTCGCTTTATTTGATTTTTTTCCAACAGATTCTAAAATCGCCCTTCTGTATCCAGAAAATTACTATGGAAATAAAATAAATAAAATTATTGACTCCATAGCTTTGAGTAGCAAATCAATCATAGTAAGTAGAGCTTCTTACAACGAAGATTTACATGATGCTCGAGACGCCATTAAGGAACTGGGTAAATACGAATTACGTAAATTTGAGTTAGAAAGACAAAAAAAACTTTTAAAAAATAAAAATGATGAGATTTCAAAAAATGCTTTAAAAAAAATACAAAAATTTGAAACCATTGGCAATGTTGATTTTACACATATAATTTTGCCTGATTATAGTATTCGTTTATTGGAAATTGCCCCGCTACTTCCCTTTTACGATGTTGATCCAAACAAGGTTCAATTTGTTGGTACTGGAGTTTGGGATGACACTCTGTTTTTTAACGAACCTTCTCTTCAGGGAGCAATTTTTTCTGGCATTGAGAAAAGCAAAAGAGAACAATTTATTAATGATTATTATGATGTTTATCGCGCTATTCCTATGAGAACGGCAACCATCCCTTTTGACTTAATGGGTATAATCTCTTACATAGTAGATAATAACCTATCTGTTGAAGAAGCGTATGGCCTTTTAAATGATAGTAGCATAAAATTTGACGGTATTGATGGTAAGTTCTTTTTTAAAAATAATAGCATCTTTAGGGAGCTAGACATTCTGCAAATCTATGAAGGAAGTGCTAAAAAATTAAATTAGATTTATTAAGTATAATTTTAATTTTTCAATCGCAATTGATCTATGGCTTATGGAGTTTTTTTCTTTTAGGCTCATTTCAGCAAATGTTTTATTTTCTCTTTCTGGAATAAAAATTGGATCATAGCCAAAACCATTGGGGCCTCTAATTTTTAGAGATATTTTTCCTCTGATTTTTCCTTTAAAAAAAATATGAGTGTCTTTGTTTAGCACCAGACAAATACATGTTTGAAAATAAGCATTAAAATCATTTTTATTTTTTGAGATTAACAAAATCTCTTTGAGATTTTTGGTAATGCCTCCTTCCCTATCTAGAAATTTTTTTGATTGTACGCCGGGATTGCCATCCATTGCTTGAATACAAATTCCCGAATCATCAGCAAAACATTTTTTTTTAAAAATATTAAAGCCATGCAATGCTTTTATTTTTGCATTTTCTTCAAAAGTTTTTCCAACTTCTTCTGGCGATTTAATTTTATCAAAATTATTTAAATTTAAAATTTTTATAGATTCTTTGGAAAATAAATTCGAAATCTCAACAATTTTTTTTTTATTGTTTGAAAAAAAAAGTACTTCTTTAACCACTTATAATGACAGAGCTTTTTTTTGTTTTGTAATAATTTCTTTAATCCCGCTGCTTGCTAAATCAAAAAGAGAATTAAATTGATCGCGGCTAAAAAAATATTCTTCCCCAGTAGTTTGTATCTCAGAAATTTTATTACTTTCAGAAATTACAAAATTAGCATCAACTTGGGCATTTGAATCTTCATTATAATCAAGATCAAGATTTGGCTGTTCATTAATTATTCCAGCTGAAACGGCGCCAATAAACTCCTTGATAATAGGCTTATTAATATTATAGTTTTTTTTAAGCAGCCTCACTGCTTGATACAAAGCAACAAAACCGCCGCTGATTGATGCTGTTCTTGTTCCGCCATCAGCCTGTATTACATCACAATCTATTTTTATCTGTCTTTCACCTAAGTTTTCTAAACTCACAATTGATCTAAGGCTTCGACCAATCAGTCTCTGAATCTCTTGAGTTCTTCCACTCTGCTTCCCCCTTGCTGCTTCTCTATCCATTCTAGTATTTGTTGATCTTGGAAGCATACCATATTCTGCAGTAACCCAGCCCTTCCCTGAATTCCTAAGCCAAGGCGGGGTTTTTTCATCAATTGAGGCTGTACATAGTACATGGGTATTGCCAAACTTCACAAGACAAGACCCCTCAGCATGAAGATTAACGTTGGTTTCAAATGAAATTTCCCTTAGTTCTTTAAAAGTTCGCCCTTCTCTCATTTTATTCCTTTTTTATTTTTTAAATTATTATAAAGATTTAATAGTATGTCAGAAAACGTATATGTAGAATTAAGCGATAGATCAAAACAAATATTTAAAAGCGTTGTTGAAACTTATTTAAAAACAGGATCCCCATCTGGATCTGAAACTATCTTAAAAAAAGGAGGTATAGATTTATCCTCATCGTCTATTCGTTTAATTTTAGCAAATTTACAAAAACAAGGCTTGCTTTTTGCCCCTCATACTTCTGCTGGGAGACTTCCGACAGATAGGGGAATGCGTTTGTTCGTTGATGGTCTTTTAGAGTTTGGGCGACTAACTAAAACTGAACAAGAAAACATCAAACAACAATGCTTATCTAAGGGGGCCTTATTTCAAGATGTTTTGGATGAAGCGTCAAAGATGATATCTGGACTCTCAACCCACGCCGGAATAGTTGTTGCACCTAAATATCAAAACAATATTAAACATATTGAGTTTATTCGACTTAATGACACCCAAGTTATGTCTATAATTGCAAGCACAACAGGGCAAATAGAAAATAGGATTATGGATGACGAAGGCTCTTACTCTGATACTCTTTTGAGAGAAGTATCAAACTTTCTTAATTCTAAATATAGCAATAAAAATATAGATGAAATAAAGAAGGATATACAATCAGATATAAGCAGTTCAAAAGGAAGGCTAGAAGCTCTTTCAAAAACCTTAGTCCAGAATGGTATTTTAGGTCTAGAGCCTAGCAGTAAAAATCCTTACATTTTTTTGCACGGGCAATCAAGCTTGTTAAAAGATGAGATTGTTTTAAAAGATTTGGATCAGATTAGAAAACTTTTTGATGAGATTGAAAATAAAACAAGTTTTGTAGATATACTAGAAAACACTAGTTCTGCTAAAGGCGTTCAAATTTTTATAGGATCACAAAATTTTTTATTTAAACACTCTGGTCTTTCTATGGTAATGGCCCCATATAAAAACAAGGAACAAAAAATAATTGGCGCAATTGGTGTGGTGGGGCCCACCAGACTTAATTATGCTAAAATTGTCCCCTTGGTTGATTACACGTCTAAAATTATAGGAAAGGTTTTAAGTTAATGGTTAAAGAAGAAAAAAGTGTTAAAATTGATGAAAATAGTGTCAAAAATTCTGAAAAATGTAAAGATTTCTATGAAAATTCCGAAAATGTGAATTCAGAAGAAAACCTGCAGCAAGATGCTGCTGAGGAGTTTTTACAAAACAATGAAAAAAAAGAAACATCAAATGAAGAAGCTCTTCAAGAAGAGGTTGAGCGCCTAAGAGATGAAAAATTGAGACTGCTTGCAGAAATGGATAATTTAAGAAAAAGATATGATAGGGAGAGGCTGGATTCAATAAAATACGGCAGCATTAGTTTTGCAAGAGATATTTTATCTCCCGACGATAATCTAACGCGCGCTCTAGAGGCCATTCCTCAGAATGAAAAAAACTCCGCAACAGTTGATAATTTGGTAAGTGGATTAAAGATGGTTCAAAAAGAATTTTCTACTATTTTAGAGAAATATGGTGTTAACAAAATTGAAGCTTTAAATAAAAAATTTGATCATAATTTTCATCAAGCTGTTGTTGAGGTTGAGAATGATGAAGCCGATGTAGGAACAGTTATTAACGAAATGCAATGCGGATACACAATGCATGATAAGCTTTTACGCCCTTCCATGGTTGGAGTATCAAAAAAAACTAAAAATCATAAGGGCGATGAACATAAGAGTGATGAAAAAGACTAGTATTTGTCTTATTTTTTTATTTATAATAAAAAATTCTACTAGTCTTTAGGGATATACCTTGAATTTTTTAGGTTGTTTCCCATATTCTAATAAGAATAATTAAGGATTCTATCGGTTAATAATAATAAAATTTATAAAGGTTAAAATATAAGTATGGCAAAAGTTATAGGCATTGATTTAGGCACTACAAATTCTTGTGTAGCTGTCATGGAAGGAAAAGAAGGAAGGGTTATAGAAAACTCTGAAGGAACGAGAACTACACCTTCAATGGTTGCCTTTACAGAATCAAAAGAAAAATTAGTTGGACAATCTGCCAAAAGACAGGCCGTAACAAATGCTGAAAATACTTTATTTGCCATTAAGAGATTGATAGGCCGAGATTTTTCTGATGAAGACGTTAAAAGAGATAGTGGTTTAGTCCCTTATAAAATAGTCAGAGGAGACAATGGAGATGCTTGGGTAGAGGCAAGAAATGAAAAATATAGCCCAAGTCAAATTAGTGCCTTTATTTTGCAGAAAATGAAAGAGACGGCTGAAAGTCATTTAGGAGAACCAGTTACACAGGCTGTTATTACTGTTCCAGCATACTTTAATGATTCACAGAGACAAGCAACTAAAGATGCAGGGAAAATTGCAGGTTTAGAGGTTTTAAGAATTATCAATGAGCCTACAGCAGCGGCACTAGCATATGGTTTAGATAAGAAAAAAACTGGCACTGTTGCAGTTTATGATCTCGGAGGTGGAACCTTTGATATCTCTATTCTAGAAATAGGTGACGGAGTCTTTGAGGTTAAGTCTACAAATGGAGACACGCACTTAGGTGGTGAAGATTTTGATATAGAGATAATTAATTATCTTGCTGATGAATTTAAAAAAGATAACGGCATAGATCTTAGGACAGATAAACTAGCCCTTCAAAGATTAAAGGAGGCCGGCGAAAAAGCTAAGATAGAATTATCAAGCAGCACAGAAACAGAAATTAATCTACCTTTCATAACGGCAGATCAAAGCGGCCCTAAACACTTAACAATAAAATTAACTAGATCAAAGCTTGAGGTTATTATAGGTGACTTATTAAAAAGAACATTGAAACCATGTGAGCTAGCTCTGAAAGATGCAGGACTAAAAGCATCGGATATAGATGACGTAATCTTGGTTGGCGGAATGACAAGAATGCCAAAAGTATTTGAGTTAGTAAAAAATTTTTTCGGTAGAGAGCCTAATAAAGGCGTTAATCCTGATGAGGTTGTTGCTACAGGCGCAGCTATCCAGGGAGGAGTTCTTCAAGGAGACGTTAAAGATGTATTGCTTTTAGATGTTACACCTCTATCACTTGGCATAGAAACTTTAGGCGGAGTGTTTACTCGACTCATTGATAAAAATACAACAATTCCAACAAAAAAAAGCCAGGTATTTTCTACAGCAGAAGACAATCAAAATGCTGTAACTATTAGAGTCTTTCAGGGCGAAAGAGAAATGGCTAACGATAATAAACTTTTAGGAAATTTTGATTTAAAAGAAATTCCACCTGCAGCAAGAGGTACGCCACAAATTGAAGTTACGTTTGATATTGATGCGAATGGAATAGTTAATGTATCTGCTAAAGATAAAGCAACAGGCAAAGAACAGCAAATACGGATCCAAGCATCTGGAGGTTTAAGCGACGAAGATATTGAGCGCATGGTTAAGGATGCTGAAGAAAATGCTGAATCTGACAAATTGAAAAGAGAATTAGTAGATGCACGCAATCAAGCTGATAGCTTAGTCAACGAAACTGAAAAAAATATAAAAGAGCATGGCGATAAAGTTGATCAAGCTGATAAAGTAAAGATAGAAGAAGATATCGAAGCGCTTAAGAAAGTAAAAGATGGTGACGATGTAGAATCTATTAAGTCTAAAACAGAGGAGCTGGTTCAATCGTCGTTAAAATTAGGAGAGGCTATTTATAAACAAAACCCTCAAAATGAAACGCCGCAACCAGATCCTTCGGGAGCTGAACCATCATCTGATAAAAAAAATGATGACAAAGTTGTTGATGCTGAGTTTGAAGAGGTTGACGATAATAAAAAAGATTAATTGAATTAATTTTTTTTAAATTAATAGGGGTTTGATGGCCGATAAAGATTTCTATGAAATTCTTGGCGTTGGTAAGGGAGCTGGTGATGACGAAATAAAAAAGTCATACAGAAAACTCGCCATGAAATATCATCCCGATCGTAATCAGGGTGACGCAAAATCTGAACAAAAATTTAAAGAAGCCAGCGGAGCATATGAAATTTTAAAAGACCCTCAAAAAAGAGCAGCTTATGATCAATATGGTCACGATGCTTTTAGACAGGGTGGGGCCGGAGGAAACCAGGGTGATTTTGGAGGTGGATTCTCAGATATCTTTGAAGAATTTTTTGGAGGTGGTTTTGGTGGCACTTCTCAAAGGGGGCAAGCGCAAGCTCGAGGTAGCGATCTTAGATATAAT
>Ga0115002_10006651_pt1 | contig 13236 bp, 12 predicted proteins | sample ArcticOcean_MG_C_8_FD_89576 | JGI IMG/M metagenome (GOLD analysis project Ga0115002, IMG submission 89576) | Marine microbial communities from western Arctic Ocean - ArcticOcean_MG_CB11_86 | ecosystem: Environmental > Aquatic > Marine > Oceanic | place: Arctic Ocean: Canada Basin | collected...
ATCTGCCCGGAGGGGGCTTCGACGGCGACCGTGTCGCCGATTTTCTTGCCCAGGAGGGCGCGACCAACGGGCGACTCATCAGAGATGAAGCCGTGGCCAGCATCGACTTCGACCATGCCAACGATGGTGAAGGTCTGCTCATGTCGGGCGACGGACACGGTGACGGTGGCACCGAGATGGACCATATCCTTCTGATGGGCCTTCTTTTCGTCGATCACCTCAGCATTGTCAAGAATCTGCTCGATGGCGCGGATGCGGCCTTCGATGAAGGCCTGCTCGTTCTTGGCCTCTTCGTATTGACCCTCATTGTGGGAGCCGGGGGAGTCTTCCCGGGTCTGTTGCAGGCGCGCAGCGGTCTCGACGCGCTTGGTCTCGATGAGATTTTGCAGCTCGGCGCGCAGTTTTTTGAGGCCTGCCTTCGTGACGGGTACGGCTTTGCTGGGTGGCATGACCGAGTTCCTTTGTTCCTTACCCAGGCCCCCTGTTTCGACCCGGTGTCCCCAATCCGACCCAATCTCCACCGCCAGGTCTTCGTCGGCAGGGAAGGGTGGAGGTATCAAGAACGACCGGGGAGTTGCCTCCCTGGGCGACTATATGATCAACCCGTGTGATCAGTATATGGGCGGCTTGGATCGGCTGTAAACGCGCGAGCGGGTCTAGAGGGCGCGATCTGTCGACTCGTTGGCGTGTGGGGGTGCGTGTTTCGTGGTGTGGACGATGTGGGGGCTCGTGATGAGCGTTGCTACACTCGATCTTCGGCGGGTTGGGCTTGGGGCCCGCCGGCGGGGTCATGTAGGCGGGTTATGAGGGGCGAGATGCGGCTTTCATTGTCGTTGGGTGCGGTGCTGCCCGGCCTCTTGGCGGGGCTGGTGGCGGGGTTGGTCGTCGCGCTGATCGTGGTGAGCGTGGGCGACGAGGATGAGGCGGATCCAAGCGGAGAGATCCTGGGCGCCGCCGTGGAAGCGGTGGTCGAGCCGATCTTGGAAGCGCTCGTGGCGGACTTCGATCGATCGGTAGAAGAGGCCGTGGCCGCGGCCTTAGCGGATCAAGAAGGGATGGCGGGATCAGTGATTGCGACGGCGGTGGCAAAGGTGCTGCCGGGCGTGGTGATTATCGACGCCGAGGAGGCGCTGGAGCGTGACGAGTTTGGGAATTTGGTCGCGCCGACGTCACTGGCGACGGGATTAATCTTGGATGAGTCGGGCTTCGTGCTGACGAACGAGCACGTGATCCGAGATGCCGTTCTGATCACAGTGATCCTGGCGGACGGGCGTCGACTGGCGGCGGAGTTGGTCTCGACGGATGCGCCGTTCAACGATTTGGCAGTGTTGCGGATCACGGAGACGGGGGCGCTGAACCTGGTGACGCCCCCGTATGGGTCGTCGGGCGCGTTGCAGCTGGGCGAGACGGTGGTATCTGTGGGGAATCCCCTGCTGGGCGACAGGGCGTCGGTGACGGTGGGGGTGGTGAGCGATCCGGATACGTTCTTCCCGCGTGAAAACTCTATACAAGAACACCTCATCCAGACGGATGCGGCATTGAATCAGGGCAACAGTGGTGGGGCGCTGGTGAATCTGGCGGGCGAGATCGTGGGTCTGACGACGACCGTGGTGCGGAGGACGGACTCGGGGGACTTCGTCGACGGGGTGGGATTCGCCTTGCAGATGGACGTGGTGCTCCCGATCGCGGAGGCGATCATGCGGGATGGGTTCTTCCCGCGGGCGGATTTTGGTGTGGTGGAGGAGCGTACGGTGTCGCCGATTGCGGCGGCACAGTTAGGGCTGCCCGTGGAGGAGGGGGCGTTCCTCCTAGAGATCACACAACGCGGCGCCTTGGCGGATGCCGGGCTGCGTCCAGGAGACATCATTTTGCGACTGAACGGTGTGACGATAGATGAGACGATGCCATACACGAACGTGGTGGCCCGGCTGGCTCCGGAGGAGCCGGTGGTGGTTGACTTCATTACTCTGAACGGAGCGCAGACAGTGACGGTGATTCCGCAGGTCCGGCGTCGATGAGTGAGAGTCCGTTCCAACGGCGCGGTCCGCGACGCATTGGCCGCGCGAGCGATCAGGTCACGCCGCCTGGCGATGATCGCGGCCCCCGCTCGGCCGGGCCGACCGGCGGGAGTGGTGGGCGGGGAGAAGACGGTGAGGGCGGTCGCGGGCCTCTCGACCGGGGGCCGCTCTTCATTGGCTTCCTCGTGGTGGCGCTGGCGGTGGCGATGGTCGTCTTGTTCGTGCCGCCAATCGCCTTGCTCGATGACGATGAGGCGCCCGTGATTGGTGATGCGGGATCGCCGTTCGCCGAGCCGGATGCGGTCGGGGACGACGGGATCGTCGCTGTCCTGCGGGAGCGGCTGCCGAGTGTTCCCGATAATTTGCAGCCCATGAGCCCAATCTACGATTTGTCGATTCCGGAGGCCGTGGCGGGTCCGTTCGTGCTCCGGGTGCGACTGAACTCGCCAACACGGGACCAACGGAATCTGGGGGCGTACACCTTCCGTGACGGACTCTGGGAGCGGCTGAATCCAGCGATCTTGAATTTGGATGGGACGAGCGCTTCGGTGGAAGTGGATCAGGCGCCATCGAACTTGGCCATCCTGCGTCGGCTGCAGTTCCGTGACACGGTGACGGGGACGCTGCCGGCGGGCTCCGATCTGGCGGCGGAGGCGGTGAACACGCTGACGATCATCAATCCCGTGGGATTCGTGCCCGCGGACGATGGCTCCTTGCTGGTGTTAGGGCCGGTGCGGGCGTTTCCAAACGATGTGACACAGGCGGTGTACCCCGTGGTGATGGCCGAGGTGGGGCTATCGGACACGATCAACACGGTGATCGCGTCGGACCAGCTCCGCCAACAGCACGTGAACAACATCTTGCTGATGGTGCAGACGGGGCGTTTTGACGGAGTGGACATCGATTACCAGTTCATCAGCCCGGCGCTTCGCGATGCGTTTTCGTCGTTCGTGACGGAACTCGCGGATCAGTTGCATCGGGATAACCGCGGGATTAGCGTGCACGTGCCGTTGCCGCGGGTGGATGCGTCGGGCTTCAACGAGGGGGCGTATGACCTTTCGGTCTTGGGGGCAGCGGCGGACCTGATCAAGCTGTCGCCACCGCGGGATCAGTCGATCTTTCGCGAGACGCTGGCGAATTCGCTGCCGGCGATCCTGAATCGGGTGCCGAGCGAGAAGGTGCTGCTGAAGCTGACGCCGTTCAGCGTGGTGCGCAGTCCGTCCACGACGCAGCTGATCACGCAGCGGGAGGCGCTGGGGCTCGCGGCCACGTTGAGCGTGCGGGAGGCGGGCCCGGTCATCGCTGGTTCACGTGTGACGTTGGTGGGGAACAGTCTGTTCCAGGATGGTGGAGCGAGTGGGCTGGGTTGGGACCAGTTCGCGAATGCGGTGTCGTTCGTGTTTCCGGACACGAACGGCGAGTTCGTGACGGTGTGGGTGGAGAACCGGTTCTCGATCGCGTTCAAGCTGGATCTGATCGCGGACTTCGAGTTGGGCGGATTAGCGCTGGAGGATGTGTCAGCGGATCCGGGGCACGCGGATCTGTGGAACACCGTGAACAACTTTCTGGAATCGGGTGGCGTGCGGCTGACCCTGCCCAACTCGGAGCTGCTGGTGCCGGTTTGGGAGACGGATGCAGGCGAACTGGGCGGTTCGGGGACGGCGGGTTGGGTCGTGTGGACGACGCCAACGCAACCTGGGCTTTACGAGGTGCGGCTGATCGTGTCGGACGGGGACGTGAGAGTCGGCCGGGGGATCGACGTGCGTGTTGAAGGCTGACGTTTCACTGCTCGCTAGTGCACGTTGGGCTGATCTGCCGTCGAGCGGCGGAGGAGAGGTCTGGGACGGAGGCCTCACGCTTTCGTGAGGGGCACCGCTCGGTTGGCCACGGGAGACTTCGCGGGCCGACGTTTGGTGGGCGCCGCGGACGGGACTCGGCCGGCGACGGCGAGAATGCGCGATTCAATGTTCAACCGGCCAGATGTGTTGGCGCTGACGACAGGCCTGGTGTTGGATCTCTATGCAGGGGCGGGGTTGATAGGTCTGGAGGCGCTGAGCAACGGCGCCGAGCGGGTGGACTTCGTGGAGCGGAACCGGCGGGTCTGCGAGGTGGTGCGTCGCAACGTGGCGACGGTCGGGTGTGAAGATCGATCGCGCGTTCTCTGCCGGCCGGTGGAGCAGGTGCTGGATCGGCTGGAGCCTCCGTATGATCTGTGTTTCGCGGACCCCCCGTACGATGTCGATGCCACGAAGACGTTGCAGTCGTTGTTCGGGCCGATCGCAGAGGGAATGGCGGTGCTGCAAGATGACGGGGTGTTGCTGTGGCGCTATCTGCGCTCGCAGCCGGGGCCGGAGCGGCTCGGCGGTCTAGCCCGAGTGGAAGAGCGTCGGTATGGTGACGGCGTTTTGGGCACATATCGCGTCGCTTTTTCAGGCGTGGAGGCCCGCTGAGACCGATAGGAGGCCGCCGATGACGACAGCACTCTACCCAGGGGGATTCGATCCGCCGACGAACGGCCATTTGGACATCGTTAGTCGAGCGGCGCGGCTCTTCGACGAGGTGGTGGTTGGCGTCTTCGGCCGGAGCCAGGAACTCTTCACGATCGAGGAGCGCGTGGCGCTGATGAAGGAGGCGACGAAACACCACGAAAATGTCACGGTGACGTCGTTCGAGGGATTGATGGTGGGCTACGCACTGGAGATCGACGCCTCGGTGATCGTCCGGGGGCTGCGAGCGCTGACGGACTTCGCGGCGGAGTTTGATATGGCGCTGATGAACAACAAGATGGCATCCGAGCTGGATTCGGTTTTCTTCATGACGCGGGCGCGTCACCTCTATATTTCCGCCAGCCGCGTGCGGGAACTCGCCGCGTTGCAGCAATCGGTGTCGGACCTCGTGCCGGACCACGTCTCAGCGGCGCTGATCGAACGCTTCGGTCCGCCGGTGACGACTCTAGGCGTCCGCGAGGCGGAGTAGTTCGCGCCGGGGCGAAGGGACGCTAAGCTGCCCTCAAGCGGCAAGTCGTTCACGGATGGAATGGGTTCCAGACGTGGGTGGCTGGCGTCACAGAACGGAGCGCGCAGCTTGGACCTCCTCGAACTCGTTGACCAATTGGAAGATTCGGTGTTGCAGGGCCGCCAAGCGCGGTTCGGTGGTGGCTGGGCGGTGGACCGGGCGGCGTTGCTGGAGTTGATCGACCGCATGCGGTCAGCGGTGCCTGCAGAGGTAGAGGATGCGCGGAGGGTGATGCAGGATCGAAACGAGGTCTTGGCGAAGGCGGAGGAAGAAGCGCACGTGATCCTGACGAAGGCGCGCCAAGAGGCCGAAAACTTGGTCAACTCTCACGACCTGGTTCTGGACGCGCAGCGGCGAGCGACTCAAATGGCAGATGGAGCGCGCGACGAGTCGACGCGGATCACCGAGGAGGCACGGGTGGAGGCGTCACGCGTGCGCGGTGAAGCCACATCGCAGGCCGTGGAGCAGGCGTTGGAGGCGGACCGCTATTCGCTGGATATGCTGCAGCGTTTGGATGCCCAATTGGCGGCGATTCAGACCAGCGTCCGGGCCGGCGTCGATCAACTGGGCGCCAAGGTGACCCGTGGGGAAGAGCACGCGGCAGTGGAGCAGCGCGACCGGTCTATCCGCGAGGAATATCAGCGCTAGCGTCGGGCCGTTTCCTGCTTTGGCTTGAGACCGGCGATCGGTGAAGACCAGGGCTGGGCCTGATAGCGCACCTGGTCTGATCTGGACTTATCATGCGCGCGCTGGCCAAGGTGGCGGGCGCGTCTGTCACGGTGCGTGGGCACGGTGAGAAGAGGAGCGGTTCTGATGACGTACGAGTGCATCAAGTTTGAAGTCGACGACCATGTCGCGACGCTGTCGCTGAACCGCCCGGAGAAGATGAATGCGTTGAATCGTCAGGCCTATACGGAGCTGGAGGAGGCGGTCCGACGGTCGGACACGGAAGAAGACATCCGTTGTCTGATCATTACTGGGGAGGGGCGTGGCTTCTGCTCTGGCGACGATGTGGCGGAACTCATGATGGGTGACGAGACCCCGGCCACACGTCGTCGTCCAGTGAAGGGCGGCGTGACCCCCGCGGCCAAAGCGATTCTGGATTGCAATACTCCGGTGATCGCGGCAGTGAACGGGGCAGCGGTGGGTTGGGGGATGGATCTCGCATTGCTGTGCGATATCCGGATCGCCAGTGAGAAGGCGAAGTTCGCCGAGTTGTTCATCAAGCGCGGACTGATCGCCGACGTCGGAGGGACTTTTCGGCTGGCGCAGGTGGTGGGAGCGTCGAAGGCGAACGAGTTGTTGTTCACGGGCGATGTCATCGACGCGGCGGAAGCGGAGCGGATCGGCCTCGTGTCGCGGGTAGTGCCAGCGGAGGATCTGATGCCGGCGGCGCGGGAGCTCGCGGCGAAGATCGCGGCGAACGCGCCCATCGCGATGCGGTTCATGAAGGAGGCCGTGCGGAAAGGGCAGGAAGGGGACCTCGATCGTCTGGGCGAGTTCACGTCGTACGCGTATTCGATTCTGTTCGCGACCGCGGATCACAAGGAAGGGGCAAGCGCCTTCATGGAACGCCGCGAGCCGAGCTTCAAGGGCGAGTGATCCCGGGGACCGCCGGCACGGACACGGAGTCGTTTGGTAAGGAGTCGAACATGGCAAGCACCGACATTTTGCTGGAGCGCGAGGGCCGGGTTGGGGTGATCAAGTTCAACCGGCCCGAACGGCTGAACGCGCTGAGCTACGACATGCTGGACCTGCTGGGCGAACACATCCGGACGGTGCAATCGGACGACGAGATCCGGGCGCTGGTGTTGACCGGAGAAGGCCGTGCCTTCTGTGCGGGGACCGACCTGCAGGAGTTACAGAGCGGGGAGCGCGCGTCGAACGGGAGCAGTTCGACCGTGGTGCGGGCGAAGGACGCGACAGAGCCGGGACCATGGTCATTCACGAATTTGAGGGTGCCGGTCGTCGCGGCGATCAACGGCGCCGCCGTGGGCTTGGGCGCGGAGATGACGGCGATGTGCGACCGGCGCGTGGCGTCTGAGCAGGCGCGGGTGGGTTGGGTCTTCCCCCACCGGGGATTGGTTCCAGACGCGGGCGTGGGGACGTGGTTGTTACCCCGTATCGTGGGGGTTTCGAGGGCGGCTCGGATCCTATTCAGCGGCGAGATAATGGACGCGTCGACGCTGCTGGAGCTGGGTGTGGTGGAGAAGGTGGTGGAGCCAGAGAACCTCATGGACGAGGCGATGGCCGTGGCGGCGTCGATGAGTCAGGGGTCACCGCTGGCGATCGGGGAGATCAAGCGGCTGCTCTATCAAGGGCTGACGCGGGACGTGGCGGATCACCTCTCGGACAACGCGGAGACGATGGGGCGGATGTTTGAGTCGGCGGACCACAAAGAGGGCGTGTCGAGCTTCCTGGAGAAGCGTCAGCCGGAGTGGGTCGGTCGTTAGGGGAAGGCAGTTAGCCCAAGTTGGGCTGGCTGATGAGTATTCCCGCCATCACGCAGGGTTGGTCGCCGTTGACGCGCCAGGCGTGGCGGGTGGCGCGCTGCACCACGATGTCGCCCGGCGTCAGGTGTACCGAACCAGCATCGAGTTCAAGATCAACCTCGCCGCTGAGCACAATGATGTAGTCGATGGTCGGGGTGGTGTGGAAGCCGGGCGCGTCGGGTTCCATGGCGCCGCCATCATCGAAGCGGTCCGCCATTGATTCCAACAGCTCTGCGGTGACGGCGGCTTGCGACTCAGGGACCAGCGTGAAGATGCGGATGATGGAGCCGCCGACGGGGGGGTTGAGGGCGGTCTTGTCTGAGCTGAGCTTGTCCAGCGGCTCCGAGGGCTGCAGGTTCCCGGCGTCCGCCCAGATCTCGTGGAACTGGGCGGCCCCGAAGTCGAAGACGTGTGGAGTCGGCTCGTCGATGGCGAAGTAGGATTTGCCATCGTCGTTGAGGGCAGTAACGACGCGTCGGGTTGCTGGCATGGCGTTCGGTCCTTCCCTTGAGGGGCGGTTTTGGGGAGTCTAGGCGACCGAGCCGCGGCATCGCCCGGCTGCCTGCCGACGAGGTTCAGGAACACACGAAGATGGCCTAGTGGAGCCTCGCCCGCTAGCCCTTGTGACGCTTGCGCCCCGGCTTTGTCTCGTAGGCGGCGGCGCGCTCCGCGATGCGCCGCGCATTCGTCTGTGTGTCCGGTTTCTGATTGGCAAGGATCAGGCGGTAGTCGGACTCCAGATTGAGCCAGAGCCGCGCGTCGATGCCGAGGGCGGCGTTGAGCTGCAGTGCGGTTTCGGCAGTGATGGCCTTGCGGCCATGGATGATTTCATTGATCGCTTGCGCGGGACGGCCCATGGCATCCGCAAGCTGCTTCTGCGTGAGGCCACGTTCCTCCAACTCTTCCGCGAGAAGTTCGCCGGGAGGGATCGCCACATCGGGCAAGACGTATTCGGTGGGGGCCGTACTAGTCGCCATAGTGCTTGCTCACTTCTTCGATCCAGACAGTCTGCGTGGCCGATTCGTAGCTGATGATCAGGCGATCAAAGCCGGTGAGCTTGATCGCATAGAAGCCGATGCGGTCCCCGTCCAACGGGTGCAAGCGCAGGGTTCGCACCTCGTATAGCTGTTCCATGCCCGCCGTGTTGGCGATGACCTGCAACCGTTGCATCTACCGTCGACCGACCACAGGACCATAGCCGCGAATGGCGTCCCGCTCCGATCGAGACCGGTTGCGCAAACGGTTTGACCGGAAGCGCACATTCACGCAACAACACCTATGGGGTGAAGACTACAGTCTTTGGGTGAAGATGATAAGTCGCTCTCCAAGGGTCCCGGACCGATCGTGTTTCGATGCTGTGACCGACAGATCCAGATCTAGCCGACGACGAGGTTGAGGAGCTTGTCGGGGACGAAGATGGTCTTGCGGAGCGTTTTCCCTGCGACGTGGGCACTGACCTTCTCTGATTCGTGGGCGAGGGACTGCGCCTCGTCCTGGGAGAGACCGGGAGCGACTTCGATCGTGTCGCGGACCTTGCCGTTGACCTGGACGACCAGCGTGATGGTCTCGCTGCGGGCGAGGGCGTCGTCCCACGAGGGCCAGTTTTGGCGGTGGACCGAGTAGGGCTTGCCAAGGTGCTGCCAGAGCTCCTCCGTAATGTGAGGGGCGAGGGGCGCGAGGCAGAGGACCAAGCACTCGAGGGCCTCCCGCCAGGCGTTGGCGTCGATGGAGGAGTGTTCACGGCGCTCTTCGGCCAGAGCGTTGGTGAACTCCATCATTGCCGCGAGCATGGTGTTGAAGCGGAACGCCTCGATGTCGGCGGTCGTCTTCTTGACCATCTGATGCGTGAGGCGGCGGATCCGTCCCTCACTCGCCGAGTCCTCGATGGCTGGCACGTCGTCTAGGGCGAGATTCCAGACCCGGTTTAGCCAGCGGGAATGACCCTGGATGCCGGAGTCGTCCCAGTCGCCACCGCGATCCCAAGGTCCCAGAAACATCAGGTAGAGGCGGACAGCGTCGGCGCCGAGCCTGCTCACCCAGTCGTCCGGGTTGACGACGTTACCGCGGCTCTTCGACATCTTGGCGCCGTCTTTGACGATGGTGCCTTGGTTGAAGAGGCGCGTGAAAGGCTCGTCGATCTGGAGGTGGCCCATGTCGCGCAGGGCTTTGGTGAAGAAGCGGGCATAGAGCAGATGCATCACCGCGTGCTCGGCGCCGCCCACGTACTGGTCGACGGGCAGCCACGTCTTGGCGAGTTCTGGACTGAAGGGGGCCTCGGAGTTGTGTGGATCGGCGAAGCGGAACATATACCAGGAGGAGCACATGAAGGTGTCCATGGTGTCGGTCTCGCGTTCAGCGGGGCCGTCGCACTGGGGGCAGGAGGTTTGGCGAAAGCTGTCGTGTCGCTTGAGGGGGGACTCGCCCGTGGGGACGAACTCTGCGTCCTCGGGCAGGAGAACGGGGAGCTGATCCTCCGGGACGGGGACGATGCCGCACTCGGCGCAATAGACGATGGGGATGGGCGCACCCCAGTAGCGCTGACGGCTGATCAGCCAGTCGCGCAGCCGGTAGGAGACGGCGCCGCCTCCGTGGGCGTTCTGTTCGAGCGCTTCAGCAACGGCGACCTTGCCCGTCTCCGATGCGGTCCCGCTGAACTGGGCCGAGTTGACCATGCTGCCGGGGTCGACGTAGGCCACGGACATGCCCGTGGTGTGCTGACCATCGAGAGTGGCGGGATCCGTATCCGGCGGGCAGATGACGACGAGACCGGGCAGCCCGTACGTCTGCGCGAAGCTGAAGTCGCGGGTGTCGTGGGCGGGGACGCCCATCACGGCGCCGGTGCCGTAGGAGAGGAGGACGTAATCTGCCGTCCAGACGGGGACCCGCTCGTTGGTGAGCGGGTGGGTGGCGTAAGCGCCCGTGAAAACGCCGGACTTCTCCCGTTCCGTGGACTGGCGCTCGATCTCGGTCGCTTGGCGGGAGCGCTGAATGTAGTCATCGACATCGCGGCGCTGGTCGGCCGTGGTCAGCGCAGCGACCAGCGGATGCTCGGGGGCGATGACCATGTAGGAGACGCCGTAGACGGTATCGGGGCGGGTGGTGAAGACAGTGATGTGGTCCCAGTTCTCGCCGCTGGCGTCTTGCACGGCCTGTTCCAGGTCGAAGCGGATCTCGGCGCCCTCGGAGCGGCCGATCCAGTTGGTCTGCATGGTGCGGATGCGATCAGGCCAATCGATCTGAGAGAAGTCGAGCAGTTCGTCTGCGTAGTCGGTGATTCGGAAGAACCACTGTTCGAGGTCGCGGGTTTCGACAACGTCGCCGGAGCGCTCACAGCGGCCCATACCGTCGTCGTCGCGGAGGACCTGCTCGTTGGCGAGGACGGTTACGCAGCCCGGGCACCAGTTGGCGGCGGCGCGCTTCCGGTAGGCGAGGCCGTTATTGTAGAGCTGCAAGAAGAACCACTGCGTCCAGCGGTAGTAGGCGGGGTCGGACGAGTTGAGTTCGCGCTCCCAATCGAAAGAGGAGCCAATGGCGCGGAGTTGGGTACGCATCCGTTCGATGTTTTGAGCGGTGCGGATGCTGGGGTGGATGCCATCTTTGATCGCGGCGTTCTCCGCGGGCAGGCCGAAGGCATCGAAGCCCATGGGGAACATGACGTTCTGGCCAAGCATGCGGCGGTAGCGGACGGCGGCATCGGCGAGGGCGTAGTTGTACCAATGGCCAATGTGCAGATCGCCGCTGGGGTAGGGGAACATGGTGAGGAAGTAGAAGCGCTCGCGGGGGTCGTCGTCGGAAGCGTGGTGCGAACCGTCGGCTTCCCAGCGCGCTTGCCAGGCGCTCTCGAATTGGCCGGGGTCGTAGCGGACTGGGGTGGCGTCCGAAGTCGGGGTCGTCATGGTCGCTCCTTGAGAGATGAGGGGCGTTTGCTAGAAAGGCCACTCGTCGTAGTAGGCGACGGTGGTCTCGGAGACGAGGGGCGGGCGCTGTTCGATCAGCGTCTTGCCGAGGCCATCCGCATAGAGCGTGCGGAACTCATCCTCGATCTCGGCCATGCTCTCGTGGAGCGTTAGCCAGGCGGCGACGTCCTGGTCGTCCTCCCGCAGCCGGTATGGCCCGCCGGCGCGCTTGACGCCTTTGGAGTCCCAGAGCTCAACGATGTCGCGGGCCCAGGCCCAGTAGTCGTCGCGTTTGCCGGGAGCGATGGTGACGGTGACGGCTCTCATGATCATGATGTTGGGTCTCCCTGCTTGCGCCCATGGTTGAGGCTGGTGTGTCTTGCCCCCGAAGAGGCGGGCTCGGCGCGGGGATGAAAAATCCCCATCACTCTTCTGAGTAATGGGGTTGCGGGGGTCCTCTTCTCCGTCGCGCCGACGGGGGAGGACGGTACCACCCTGCTTCCGCGTGGCTCTCGGCCCAGTGAGGCCTGGAGCGGCGCGGCTCTCAAGGTCGCTATAACGGGCGGACCCGGTCCGGACTACTGACTCGCGCCGGGAATCGGGCGAGCGTTGGAGGGACGGCTCAGGGGGGAGTTCGGGAAGATCCGTCCGCCGGCTTGCAGCATGCGCCGACTCTCTGGGGGACAGGAACTGTCCTACTAGTCCCAATCATTGCCTTGGTTCCGAGTATGCGGAGGGGGCCGAACGGAGTCAAACAAGTGCATGTCAAAGCGAGGGCATCGCCTCACGGGACCGGGCGACCCGGTCGCGCGGCTACGGCCTCAGGTGAAAGGGGATTCGCAAGGGGAGCGGTGTCAATGGGAGGGTCCTGAAGTGTAGAGACCACCGAGTACCGGACCTGGGCTCGGCGGTGAGTTCCTTTCCTGGAAAGGCCGCTTCCGACTACATATTTGCCTTGGTGAGAGTGATTCCTCCCACTCGAGTGGCAGACAGGCCGGGACCGCCCGCGATGGGCGGTCCGTCGATCCGATGCGCGCTTAGAAGCCGATAAGGGTGACGATGACGTCGTACGCTTCGCCGCTCGCCGAGGGGCTGATCAGGATACCGGCCAGGGGGTTGCCATCGCCGTCGCTGATACTGAGGGCGTTGAAGTCGCCAGCGGAGACACGGTCTTCCTCGCCCTCGATGCCGAGCTCCTGGAAGGCGTCGGCGAAGAAGTCAAGGAGGTCATCCGCGTCACTGGTGGAGGTCCAGAAGGCGACGACACTCTCCACGCCGCCTTCCGTTGCCGCGAGGGCGCTGTCAAACGTGGCGTTGGGGGGGATGAGTTCATCCGGGTAGTTGTCAGGGATGTCGCCACCGGCGCTGATGCTGGCATCGCCCTGGGTGAGCGTGACGCCGTCATCTCCACCCAGATCGGCAACGCTTTCAGTCGCCTCATCGACGTCACCGAAGAAGGGCTCGATGATCCTGAAGTACTCAGGCGAGATGGAGTCGCGCAGGTCATTCTCGAGTTCGTCGATGCGGGTCGTAAGGTCCTCGAGCTGTTGATCGGCGGAGAAGCCGTCCTCCTGCGCTCGTTCGAAGATGTCTGACTGGAGTTCGAAGAGCTGCCGGATCGTGCGGACGAAGCGGTCGTGGTCGTCCTCGAAGCGGTCGGGAGGATCGAGATCGTCGACGTCGTCAAGGCCGTCGTCGATGATCTGGAGCAGGCTCGGTCCGATCGTCGCGAGAGCGTCAATCAACACTTGGTTGAGGGCGTCTTCGTCATCCAGGTCGATGTCGGCGAGGGCGGCGAACGCTTCGTCCTGGAAC
>Ga0115002_10006652_pt1 | contig 13235 bp, 13 predicted proteins | sample ArcticOcean_MG_C_8_FD_89576 | JGI IMG/M metagenome (GOLD analysis project Ga0115002, IMG submission 89576) | Marine microbial communities from western Arctic Ocean - ArcticOcean_MG_CB11_86 | ecosystem: Environmental > Aquatic > Marine > Oceanic | place: Arctic Ocean: Canada Basin | collected...
AGCGAATCGTCGACGCAATAACTGATCCGGATCACATAACGGGTTCACAAGGCACTCGGTTTGTTTGCAAACCGACTCCCAAGAACCAGGTAGTCGTCAGTCCCTGGGCAATAGCCAAAGCTGGGCCGGAAGCGGTAATGTCAGCGTTTGTCCAACCGTCGGTAACAACCCATGATCATCGGTGCCCAGTCGATCATCTACAGCACAGACGCCGAGGCCGAGGCCGACCACGCATTTCTGCGTGACGTCATGGGCTTTCCCGACGTCGACGCGGGCGGCGGCTGGCTCATGTTTGGCCTGCCGCCCGCTGAGTTAGCGGTACACCCATCGGACACCAACAACGTTCACGAGTTTTATCTCATGTGCGACGACATCGACGGCTTCATCGGGGACATGAAGGTGCAGCAGGTCGACTGCTCAAGCATCACTGAGGAACCCTGGGGTAGAGTGGTCGAAATCACATCACCGGGCGGTGGCGACCTCGACGTCTATCAGCCGCTGCATCCGCGGCCACCATCCGTTGACACAGGAGCGTAGACGGATCTATCGATTACGACGGGCAGTTGCGGGATTTCATCCAATGCAAGCAGCCTCGGGCTGCATTCCATAAGGAGACGAACAATGAGCGACGACACAGATACCTCTAACGACACAGGTGCGTCCAACAAGACAACGAACATACCTAACGAACGCGAAAGCGGCGTGTCCCGACGTAATTTCATTAGCGGTTCCGTTGCCGGTGCGACCGCCGCTGCGCTCGGCGCGCAACTGCTCTCGCAGACGACCACCGCCGCAACTAATGGTCTACCGATGAGGCCGCTCGGCAAGACCGGCGAGCAGGTGTCGATCTTGTGCCTCGGCGGCTGGCACATCGGAGCGGCGGCAAAAGAAAGCGAGAAAGAAGCCATTCGCATGATGCATGCGGCCATCGACGGGGGGATGACATTCTTCGACAATGCCTGGGATTACCACGACGGCGGGAGCGAAACCGTCATGGGCAAGGCCCTCGGCCCCTCGCATCGCGACAAGGTCTTTCTTATGACCAAGGGCTGCGACCGCGACTACGACGGCGCGATGCGCTGCATCGACGACAGCTTGCGACGACTGCGCACCGACCATATCGATCTCTGGCAATTCCACGAGATCATCTACGAGAATGACCCTGATTGGGTGTTCGAGAAAGGCGGCATCAAGGCAGCGGTGGACGCCCAGAAAGCCGGCAAGATTCGCCACATCGGCTTCACCGGCCACCGGGACCCCCGCGTGCACAAGTTGATGCTCGCCAAACCCTTCGAATGGGCCACGGTGCAGATGCCGATTAATGTCATGGACGCCCACTTCCGCAGTTTTCAACGCGAGATCGTACCCCTCTGCCTCGAACGCGGTGCCGGCGTGCTCGGCATGAAGAGCCTCGGCGGCGGCATCATTCCCACAGAAGCCGGCATTCCTGCGGCGGACTGCATTCGCTATGCACTCTCCCAACCGGTGTCCTCCCTGGTCGTAGGGTTGCTGACAATGGACGACCTGATGAAGAACATCGAAACCGCGCGCGGCTTTTCGGCCATGGGTAGCGCAGAGCAGACCAAATTGCTGGCGCAGGTGCAGGCTGTCGCCGGTGACGGCCGCTTTGAATTGTACAAGACGACCATGCGCATGGATGGGCCTTATCACGCGAAACAGCATGGTTTTGAGGTGGTTTGAGCAACGCCATCATCATTGAACGCCCGCATTGCCTGGTTATCGGCGTCGGACCCGGCTTCGGCATGGGCTGCGTGCGCCGCTTCGTGGCCGAGGGTTATCACGTCTCGATGATTGCCCGCCACGCGGGTCGCCTCGACGCCTGGCAGCGCGAGCACGCCAATACCGCTGCCTTTCCGGTCGATGTAGCCAACGTCGAGGGCTTCGTCGAGACCTTGCAACAGATTGTGACCGCGCACGGACTCCCGGACGTCGTGATCTACAACGCCGCCAAAGCAAGCTTTGGCAATTACCTGAAAATCACGCCTGCGGACTTTGAAAAGAACTTTTCTGTCAACACGACCGGCCTGCTCGTCGCCGCCCAGGCACTCGCACCCAGCATGGTCGAGCGGGGTTCGGGTGCCCTGATTGTGACGGGCAACACCGGCGCGATGCGCGGCACGCCAAACTTTGTCGGCTGGTCGCCCAGCAAGGCAGGGCAGCGCATCCTGAGCGAGAGCCTTGCTCGCGAACTCGGCCCACACGGTGTGCATGTCGCCTACGTCGTCGTTGATGCGTTGATCGACATGCCGTTTGCGCGGAAAAACCGGCCATCCCAGCCTGACGATACCTACGCAAAGCCTGACGACCTTGCCGAGACAGTCTTCAACACGGCCGTTCAGCCTCGATCAGCCTGGTCGTTCCTAGTGGAACTGCGGCCGTTCGGAGAGTCCTGGTAGGATCACGGCACGCCAGCGACAAGATGATCAACGCGCTCTTTTTCACCTCCCTGCCAATCGCTTGAGAATGAGAAATCCCAGCAATACCGACGCCCACGGCACGTTCAACCACATGAACTCACTGCGTAGGACGAGTATCCCGCGCGCGCTGAGGAAACCTGCGAGACCAATCGGTGACACTTCAATTGGCTGCCACGGCGCAAAGTATCGACTGTCGTCGAACGGGATCAGAAAACCGACGCCCAAGCCACCGTTCGTGAACGCGTCGATGACGCCGTGGGACGCTGTCGCAACGAAGCCGAGCACCCCGAGTCGCGCAACGAGCCACAAGTTCCACGCCCTGTAGACCGCTGCGAGCCCATCCCACACGCGACGCCCGCGCCGCCAGAAAAGACGAGCGAATGGGTGAAGCCGCGATGCCCCATCACATCGCCGTAGCGAACACCGAACGAAAAACCAATGACGTCGGCGTCTGGCAGGACGGCGAGGGCACCCAGACAAAGCGCGAGGACCCGGCGTGGAATCTCTCGCGGACCTGCGAGCGCAAGCGATGCACCCACGAATCCATGCGAGAAAACCGTCGCCACGCCGTTACTGAACGTTTAATTCGATGGCGGCAAACCCGTCCATCGTCGCGACCGCCCGTTGCCCGCTCGCGATTCGCGTCGGCGCGATCATGGCGCCAGTGATCACGACATCACCCGCCGCCAGAGGCTGGCCGAGCGCAGCAAGGTGCGGCACCAGCCACGCCAGCGGTGCGACTGGATGCCCCAAAACGTCTGCACCACAGCCCGTGCCCGCCAACTCGCCATCGATCCGCAATTCACACACGGCGGACGCCACATCAAGATCGCGCCAGTCTTTACGGGGCTCGCCCAGCACAACGCCTGCGCCATGAATGTTCGCGGCGATACTCTCTGCGACACCCGCTGCGACACCCCCGGCAAGACTCGATTTGCGATCAAAGGGTCTGGGATCGACCAGTTCAAAGGCCAACTGCAACGTCTCAACCGCTGCGAAGATTTCTTCGCGCGTTGCGTCAGCCGCGACCGCCTCGCCCATCGTGACGGCAACCTCGCACTCGATGGCGAGCGCCTCGTAGCTCGCAGCGGCGACAGTCGCCGGTGACAGATAGCGTTCCGCTGCCATCAGACGGCCACTGCCCGGCCCATCGGTACCCACGCGCTGCTGCATGAGTGGCGTTGTCCACGCAATTTTGAAGCCCGCAAATCCTGCGCCGCCTGCACGATGCGCCACAAACGCGTCCTGAATGTCATAGCCCTGCGCCAGGCTCTCCGGTGACGCGGCAAAACGCAGGGGTTTTCGGGCAGCGTAGGCTTCGAAGAGTTGCTTGCCTGCCAAACTCGCGTCGGTCGTTGCCGTGTCCATGATCGCTCATCCCCAGGGAAAAGACTCGTTGTATCACGTGCCGCCTCGACCGGCGCGGCGCCCGGTGAATAAAGCCAGGTAAGCTGCATTCAAAACAACCCACTCTTCGACAATCGGCACTCGTCCACCGCGCGTTGGTCCGCTAGACATTCCTCGACAAATCGATTCCGATACTCATCCCACGTTGCAACGAAAGAAGCGGACACAATAGATGACTGTTACAGACCTTGCGCCCGATCCTGAAGCCAACGGCCGCCCGCTCAATGACCTCGGTTGGGTGGATGTCGACAAAGACCGGGCCGAGATCCGCTCGTTGGGTGACTACCTTGCCGCAAACAACGGCATCCGCGGGCTGGACGTATTCACGCCGGATCAGATTGACGACATCGTCCGGGTTTTTTATCGGGACGGTTTCGTCGTGGTCTCGAACGCGCTGAGCACCAGCCAACTCGACGTGATGCGTGGGGCCTGTGATCGGGTCATCCACGAGATCATGTCCCTTGACCGACATCGCGTCGGCAATCGCGGCTCACACCGGTACTCATTCGGCGGCGCCAGCATCACGGGGCATCAGGCGCACCAGCCGGAGTGGGCAACGCTGATTGATCTGCCGACTGTGACGCCCATCCTGACCGCTATCTTCGGCTCCGCCGACTATATCTGCCGCGGCGGCGGCGGCGACTTCTGCCTGCCCGGCGCCGTCGACTACCAGGCACTGCACTCGGACATGGGTGACCGGCGCACGTTCGGCCATAAGAACCAAAATACGTTCGGGTCATTCAGCGACCCTCGGGGACTGCTTAACTACCGCGATCTGCCGTGCCCGTACGTTTGCTGCAACTTTCTGATGGTCGACTTCACGCGCACCAACGGACCCACGCGACAGATACCCGGAAGCCAACACAGCCACGAGCAGATACCCGGCCTTGATGATGAACCCGAGTGGATGCGGCTGTCGACGGTGTGTCCCGCACCTGCGGGCAGCGTTCTGATTCGTGACGTCCGTGCGTGGCATGGCGGCACGCCGAACGTGTCGGACGAGGTCCGCGCGATCCCCAATGCTGAATTCTACGCGCCCTGGTTCCGCGAACCGATGCCGACCTCCATGCCGAGACCGATCTATGACACGCTGTCGGATCACGGCAAGCGTGTGTGCCGGTACATCGTCGCCGACAAAGACGAGACCGTCAGCGTCGGCTATCGTGACGATATCGGCTCTGGGCAGGCAGTATCACTGCGGCGAAAACGGGCCACTGCAGTTAAAGAAAGACCCTCGATCAGCTAGCCCCGTCTCGGCAGGGGAACAGGTAACGGGCTACGCACACGAGTGACCGCACCAGAACGGAGTTCTGGGACAAGAATTTAACTCAACTAATAAACTCGGCCCCACCCATCATCGAGACTCAGACACCACCATGAACGAACTACAGCACCTTGTCGAAATCGGCTTCGACCAGCCAGACACGCCCGGCTTGACCAACACACTGCATGCCGTTTTTGCGCAATTCGAGTCCGGCGAATTGCGAGTTGCCACCCGCGATCAAGATGGATGGACGAATCATGAGTGGGTAAAGAAGGCAATCCTGCCCGCGTTTCAGCTCTTCCCGCCGGCGTTGCTGAACGACGACGCGAGCTCGTACTTTGATCGCATGCCGCCTCGCTTCCACAACTTTGACGCAGACCAGTTCAGGGCATTGAATACCCGCGTCAATCCCGGCGCCATCGCGCGAGGTGGCTGTTTCATCGGTCCCAGTACTGTATTGATGCCATCGTTCGTGAACGTGGGCGCTTACCTTGGCGAAGGCACGATGGTAGACACCTGGACGACCGTCGGTTCCTGTGCCCAGATCGGCAATAATGTTCACCTGTCGGGCGGCTCCGGCATCGGCGGTGTGCTCGAACCCGCGCAGGCGAGCCCGACCATTATTGAGGACAACTGCTTCATCGGTGCACGCCCTGAGGTCGTGGAGGGCGTCGTGGTCGAAGAGGATTCTGTGATCGGCATGGGTGTCTTCATCGGCCAGAGCACGCCGATCTACGACCGCGGCAGCGGCGAGACGACCTACGGGCGGGTGCCGTCGGGCTCAGTCATTGTCAGCGGCACGCTGTCGCGGGGCGATTACAGTCTGAATGCCGAGATCATCGTCAAGACCATCGACGCTCAACCTCGCTCAAAGACCTCCACCACCGAACTCCTGCGAGGCGTGTAGTGGAACCACAGGCCACCGGCGTTCTTCTCCTCAATCTGGGTACGCCGGATGAACCGACTGCGCCAGCGATTCGCCGCTACCTCGCGTCCTTTTTGACGGACCGGCGCGTTGTCGATCTGCCCGCCATCTTGTGGAGGCCCTTTCTCTATGGCGTCATTCTACCCCTCCGCAGCCGTCGACTGGTCCCGAAGTACGAGCTGATATGGACGAACGGCGACTCACCGATTCGAACCTACGGCCAGTCGCTGGCCCGCCAGGTTGAAAGCGAATTGGACGGTTATGAGCCCCGCGTGAAACCGATCGTGCGTGTCGCGATGACATACGGCAACCCCTCGATCGACTCGGCACTCGACGAGTTCGAAGCCCACAGCATCAGCGAGTTGCTGGTCCTACCGCTCTTCCCTCAGTATTCATCGGCCGCCACTGCGGCGACCTTTGACCAACTCGCGCGGTGCCTCCGTCGACGGATCAACCTCCCGCAGCTGCGATTCGTCCGCGACTATCATGATCGCAGTGAGTATCTGCGAGCGATGACTCGGTCACTTGAGCCCTACGCGGCACGTTTCAAGCAGGGGACGCGACTCATCTTCTCCTATCACGGCATTCCGATGGCACAGGTGCAGGCAGGCGATCCTTATCCGTTGCAGTGCCTGAAAACTGCTGAACTGATCGCACAACATCTGGCGTTGCCCGAGGATGCGTGGCAAGTGACCTATCAGTCACGCTTCGGGGCCGCGCGATGGTTGATGCCGGCAACAGACCAGGTATTGAAAGACTTGCCGCAACAAGGAAACCGCAAGGTAGTCGTGGTCTGTCCGGGCTTCTCGAGCGATTGCCTGGAGACGCTGGAGGAGATCAACGTCGAAAATCGGCGTGTCTTCACGGCCGCGGGCGGAACGCACTTCGACTACGTACCTGCGCTCAATGACTCGCCCGACCATGTCCGCATGATTACGGCAATCTTGCAGAAACTTCTGTCACTTTGAAACAACAACACCAATACACTATGGCCAATACACGATTATGACCAACACACGATGGCCGATTCGCCACAACAACAAGAGAGCTTCAAAATGTCAGATGCTGACGATGGCAAGAACGTCAGCGGTTTCTCGGTCGCAAGCATATCAGCCGGACTGAGCGGACCTGTTGGCTATGCGGAATTTCTCAACAGCACTCATCTGCGGTGCGGTATCTATCAACTCGGCGCCGGCGCTGAGGACCCCCAGTCACCCCATGACGAGGATGAGATCTACTACGTCATCGCCGGACGCGGCAAGCTCGTGACTGACAATGGCATATTGAGTGCAGGGGCGGGTGAGGTGCTCTACATCGGCGCCGGCGTCCGTCATCGCTTTGAATCGATCGAAGAAGCATTGACACTGTTAGTCGTGTTCGCGCGCTAACCCTTGGACGAGAAGGGTGGGTCTCGTCCCGCTACCAGGCACTGGGCTGCAAGCCCGCCGTCATTGCGGATCAGCCGTCATTCCGGATCAGCCATCGCCGCGTCATAACGATCCATGCAGTTGACAACGACCCAGGCCACGTCCTCCGCGAGGATGAAGCGTTCTGATACCAATCGTTCGGTCGCCGACCGAACCTCAGATTGGTACACATCCCGGCTGTCGTAACGTTCCGTGATGGCTCTGCGAGGATCGCCCTGGGCTTCTCGCTCTTCGCGGGTGCGGGCGAAAAACAGGGTAAAGCCTGCAAAAATGGCCGCGAGGTCGCTGCCACCGATCGATTTTGCACGTGGAACCCAGCCGGTATGAGTACCCACGGGTACCGTCAAGTCCGGCAGGCGGATGCCGGCGCGTTCGTTGTAGTCGTCATCAACGTCGCAGACGAAGGACGGGTACGCCTTGCCCTCAACCGCCGGGAAGCGCCCGATGCCCACGGCCGCGTCCGGGCCGAGATCCATCTGTCGAACCACCGGCAGCTTCGCCGGGTCAGGCATTGGCACGGGCAAGGCTGCGAAACGCGCGAGGACTTCGGCGCGCGTGACCGCCGTGCCATCCGCGAGACGGGGATGACGCGATGACGGGGGATCCACGTCCGCGCTGACCCAGGCATCAAGATTGTGCAGTGCCGACCGCAGAACCGGCGCCGATTGCACGACATTCAACCCAACATCTGTCTGCAAGCCGCCCGCCAGACCCTTGATCTGACGGCCACGAATCAACAGGCCACCGATGTGATGGGTACCGGCGATGAGCCAGGTGCGAACATTCGGGTGTTCGCCAATGTCTGCTGCCCCATCCGGGGCCGTGTGAATGAGGGACGCGTCGCCCCGCCAATATTCCCAAGAAGTATTGGTCATGAACACGCGCGGCAAGGATTCCGCAGAGCGGTCGAACAACCCCTCGTTTTACCTGAAAACGGATCGCGTGTTGCCGAACCCGCAAACGGGAATGTCTGACCGAACGATGGGACGCTCGCGACGGTCGGCTGGGCATGGCGATGATTGAAGTCGCCACGCTGGCCACCGGCGATGTGTACGAGGAGTCCGTCGAAGGCTTTGCGCCCCTTCTCGTCGACGTTCATGCCGTCGTAGAGAAAGTGTCGCAGGAAGCGACCTGTCTGAGAAACGCCAAAGCCGTAGCGGTAGGCAAACTCCGCAGACACCGGGCTCGCGTCATCACCGCGCCCGATAGCTGTTGTGAGATCACGGACAGCCAGCATGCCGACACCAACGACCGGCGCACCGACCGTTTCATAGATGAACTGGTAGACACGACCGGGAATGAACCCCGAGGGCAGGTGAACATGATCGAGCAAGCACGTCTTGTCTCCAGCCGCATCAGCCAGAAACCAGCTATCGCGTGAAATCTCGGCGATCGGGCCGTCCTCGTAATCGCGCACAATGAGCCGCGCGGGACTACTGCTGACGACGGGGTAGGAAACGTCCGCCTGACCCAGTTGCAGAAGCTGCATGCGGTCGGTCGCCTGGTCGGGCCGGAACTCTTTAATGACTTCGCCATGAATGCGTTCGCCGGCGGGCGTCAGCGCTTCAGGCGCTTGCAGCCCCAACCCGTCGCCCGTGACATCCCATTGCCAGCCAACGGAACAGATAGTGTGGCCCCGATCGTAGAGCCAGCCATCGCCGGCGCGCCATCGATCCGCCGGGCTGAGCACTGGCACCCTATGAAAACTGCCCGCGATAAGCGTGTTGCCCCGGTTTGGTACCTCGGTCAGGAGCCGGCCGCTGGCGAGCGCCGGGTCAGCAGGCGTGGCGATGCTGACGTCTGCCGAGAAGCGAACGCGGCCCAAATCGTCGGTTGGCGCGAGTTCAAGATCAACGATGCGCGCGTTGGCCGCGTGGAACGGATCGACCGCGAAGTGCGCGGTGCCGACGATGCGGCGGTACGCCCCACGAAGTATCTCACCAGACGCGGTACCCCCGAATTCACGGCCGTCTTCAAGAGGTTCGTCGACCACGACATCAAAGCCGACGAGGGCCACGCTATGGGGTCTCCCGCTCGGCTTCTTCGCCGACGTCCGCTTCATCGACCTGCGCGTCGGCGAGATCCCCGTCATCGGACGGCCTTGCTGTCTCGAGCTCTGCTTCAACCTCGCCAGCGCGATCTTGGGCCGCCTGGTAGTTGAACCCCGCGACAGAATCGCCGCCTTGTTCGAGGGCAAACTGCAGAGCAGTTGTTGCGTTGTCGATCAAATCGCTGTGAGACACGGCGCCGTGATAGGACGTGATGCCCGACGACATCGTGATGCGAATGTCGTTCTCTTCGTTCACCTGAATCTGGCTGATCAGTTGGCTGATGCGATTGAAGACGTTGACGGCATCCTGTTCGCCAGCACTGCTCAGGATGATGCCGAATTGATAGGTGTCAAGGCGACCCAGCACGTCAACTTCGCGTAGCGCTGCAGTGACAATGCGGCAGAACAACTTCAAGACTTCGTTGCCGTACGCCAGGCCCAGACTTTCAACAACCGACGAATGCTGATCTACTTCGAGCACGCCGAGGGTGAAGTGATAGGTGCTGCGGACGGACATTGCGCGATGCTGGATCAGCATCTCAGCGAAGTGGCGTTCGTTATGTGCGCCGGTTACTTCATCGATCGTGGTTGATTCCGAGACCTGCAGCCTGATCTGATCGATCTCGTCCCGAAGATCAGTCGCTTCTCGAGCTGCATCCTCAAGCCCGTCATCGAAACGGGCCCACTCGGCCTCAAGGATGTAATTGGGGCCCACCATCGTCAGCGCGAGGACGATACCGAGCAACAGCCATGCGGGAAAACCGATCACGTATACGGCGATCAGCGCCAGCGCAAAGAGAGCTATCAGAATCCCGCCCAATATCATATTAACCTTGATATTGTTCACCGTTCGGCTGCTATTCCTTTGCAATACCCGTCGATCATAAAGGATGGTCCTGACCACGGCAAAGTGACGACTAACCACTCATCCGTTTCGGGGCGTCGATTCTTCTTACACTGGAATTTTTTTAACTCCAGCGAAGATCGACAGATGCGTCTTAACCCGTGCAACGGATCGCGGACCGAACCGCGATTGCCGCTGAGGCCCTCGGATTTCGGGTCGGTCGACCAGCGTTATGACAGACCAGCGATCCGCCTGCAGAGACATGCATCGAGCACCGATCACGAAAGCGGGCTCGCGGGCGATAACTAACCCTGTGCGACAAGGCTCACGCGTGTGAGCCACTATACGTGTGTGTCGTCATTGCAGCGTGCGACATCGCCCGACGCTGTAAGCCACCAGAAGCAAGCGCCTCAAACGCGGCAGCCTGCCCCAGGTCGGCAGTCGGCTAACGCGATGTCCGTTGGAGGCGACGCGGAATCGCTGCGCGCCGGGAGCGGTAGTAGGCCAACACTCACAGCGTGTACGCCTGTTTTGGTGTGTGTCGTTATTCCGGGGTGCGACATCACCCATCGTGCGTAAGCCGGTTTTATGTGGGGTTAATCCGGCATGCCGCTACACGGACGAGACGAGGATGCCGCACCCAGCCTCTCCAAAATGGCTCGAGCGCAGGATCCGCAACGACCAAAACGAAGAGAACCCCCAACCGTTGCGGGCTGGAGGTTCGTTCAATCACGCTTCCGCAATTTTAGCGGTTCGGGCCGCGATCCATCGGATAGGGCTGCCAACGCTCAAGATCGACGCGCGGCAACACCGTTGGGTTGACCGAACTCATCGGCCACTTACCCGACAACGCAAGCGCTACCTCGCGGCCGACGCGGCGGCGTGTCTCCGGACGCATCCGACTGGTCGCCGACGCAGCGTGGGGCGTGAGCATCACGTTGTCCATCTTCATCAACGGGTTGTTCGGATCCGGTGGCTCCTGCTCAAGAACATCAAGTCCGGCAGCAGCGATTTCGCCACTCTCAAGGGCCGCGATCAGCGCTTTCTCATCGATGGTTCCGCCGCGGCCGCAGTTGATGACCACACACGAGTTCTTCATCGTCTTAAACTGTTCAGTAGACAACATCCGCCGGGAACTATCGTTCAATCCCGGATGAATCGACAGGTAGTCGGACCGCTCAAGCAGTTCCTGCAGTGGCACCGGCTCCACCCCTTCCCCGGTCATTTTCAACTCGGAGACAAACGGGTCGTACGCAATGATGTTGAAACCAAAGGCTTTGGCACGCCGCGCAACAGCGCGAGCAACATTGCCGAACGAGATGAGGCCAAGCGTCTGGCCCCAGAGACGAGGAATGTCATCAAACACCGGCCGCCCACGGTACCAATTGTTGTCGCTGACGATCTTGTCCATCATCTTGACGCGTCGCGCGCTCGCCAGAAGTAACATCATCGTGTGATCAGCTACTTCTTCGATGAAAACATCAGGCACGTTGGTCACGACAATGCCCGCTTCGGTGGCCGCGTCCACGTCCACCATGTCAACGCCAACACTGCCGACCCCGATCACCACACACTTGTCCAGACCGTTGATGATCTGGCGGTCCATATTGATCCCCCAGGACGTAATCAATGCGTCCGCATCACGCGCGCCCTCAAGGAACGACGCCGGGGATGAACCATCAACCTCGATAATCTCGGCAACGGGATCCAGCGCTTCCAGCTCGAGATCGTAGCGCTCCTGGACCGACTGGGTTTGCGCCTGGCGAGGCAGTTGAACTGCAACTTTTTTCTTTTCGGCCATGACTTGCTCGACTCTCATGAAAATGCGAGCCCGCATTATAGTCACATCGGCGGATGCTCCGGCAAACTACCCCGTAACCTGCTAGTCTCGCCGGATGCAGCAGTGGACCATTGGCAATACGACCATCACGCGAGTCGAAGAACTACTGGGGCCCCTTTTCGACCCCACGACGTTCTTTCCCGACTTCGATCCCGCGTTCATCGACAAGCACCGCAAATGGATGCTTCCGGGCCACTTTAATGTGTCGGCCAACAGAATCATCTCCAGTATGCATTCCTGGCTCGTGCGCACACCCCATCACACCGTGCTGATCGACTCATGCATCGGCAACGGCAAGGACCGCATGCCGTTTCGGGACTGGCATGAGATGGACGGGCCATGGATGCACCGCCTCACCGACACCGGCGTGCGACCGGAAGACATCGACTTCGTGATGTGCACCCATCTGCACGTCGATCACGTCGGCTGGAACACCCGACTGGAGAACGGTCAATGGGTGCCCACGTTCCCCAATGCAAAGTACATTTTCTCGCAGCAGGAATTCGATTTCTGGCACGCAGAACGCGACCGGAACGAGGGCGAGGCTTTCGCACGGGTCAACAACAAAACGTTTGACGACAGCGTTCTGCCGGTCATGCATCTCGCTCACTTGATCGAGGGCAGCGAAGCGATCATCCCCGACCTGCTGCAGGTCGAGCCCGCACCCGGCCACACGCCCGGCAGCATTACGGTCTCACTGACCGACAAAGGGCAAGAAGCGCTATTCACTGGCGACATACTGCATCACCCGCTGCAGGTCTATGAGCCCCATTGGAACAGTGCCTATTGCGAACTCCCAGAGCAGGCTCGTGCCACACGACTGTCCGTGCTCGAACATTGTGCCAACCGCGGCTCATTAATGATGCCGGCCCACTTTGGGCCGTCGTTCGCGGGCGAAGTGCGCAACGACGGTGATGGCTTCGAATTCGTGTTCACGTAAAACCGATGCGCCAGCGCCGGGATCTGTCGACACGCTGCGAACTTTTGCGTCTATGGGTCACCGCGATGGATCAGGACGGTCGATGGACCCAATCAGGATC
>Ga0115002_10006654_pt1 | contig 13233 bp, 10 predicted proteins | sample ArcticOcean_MG_C_8_FD_89576 | JGI IMG/M metagenome (GOLD analysis project Ga0115002, IMG submission 89576) | Marine microbial communities from western Arctic Ocean - ArcticOcean_MG_CB11_86 | ecosystem: Environmental > Aquatic > Marine > Oceanic | place: Arctic Ocean: Canada Basin | collected...
ACGTCGGTGCTCCGGTGATCGGATCGCGGACCTCGACCCACCCTCCTTCGAGAGGGGTGGGGGCCGGCGCAGAGGCACTCGCGGGTCTTGGTTGCACCTCGACCCACGCTCGAGGATCCTCCTCGAGTTCAGCTTCGGTCGCCTCGTCTTCGGACAGTGGCTCGGGAAAGTCCCGTTGCTGTTCCCTAGATTTCATTTCGAGGAGCTTCGCCTTCGCCTGCTTCTTTCTACTCCTGGATTCCAGGACGTTCTTGAGCATCGGCAGAAGCACAAATATTAGAATGTAGATCCAACTGAAGTCTTTCATGGCTGATCGACTCCGTTACTCGGTTGAATGATCTGTAGATCCATTATCTCCATCCCCGATCGACTCCCGCATCGTGGTATCGGCCTGAAGATTTTTCAGTCGATAATAGTCCATCACTCCAAGGTTGCCCTGGCGCAAGGCTTCCGAGATGGCCTTCGGAACTTCCGCTTCGGCGAGCACCAATTTTGCGCGGTTCGCTGCGATTCCTGCGATATTTTCCTGTTCCTGGGCTACCGCCAGCGCACGTTTCTTCTCTGCCATGGCCTGGGCGACTCTCTTATCCGCTTCCGCCTGTTCTGCCTGTAACTTTGCGCCGATGTTCTCTCCGACATCGACATCCGCGATGTCGATCGACAGGATCTCGAAGGAGGTTCCAGAATCGAGACCTTTTTCCAGGACCATTCTCGACATCATGTCGGGATTGGCGAGCACGTCCTTATGAGTCGAGGCGGAGCCGATGGTGGTGACGATTCCTTCACCGACCCTGGCGATGATGGTCTCCTCGGTGGCACCTCCCACCAGACGCGACAGGTTGGTTCGTACCGTGACTCGCGCTCGAGCACGCAGTTGAATCCCGTCTCCAGCGACCGCGTCGATGGTGGTGCGAGCTTGGTCTCGAGAGGGACAGTCGATCACTTTGGGGAGTACGCTGGTTCGGACGGCGTCGAGAACATCGCGTCCCGCCAGATCGATCGCTGCCGCCTGGTCGAAGTTGAGATCGATGTTGGCCTTGTGGGCGGCCACCAGCGATTGCACGACGCGCCGTACGTTCCCCTTGGCCATGTAGTGCGCTTCGAGCTTGTTGGTTTCTACATCCTTGACCCCGGCTTTGACCGCCATGATCAGGCAATCGATGATGATTCGTGGGCTGACTTTTCTCAGCCACATTCCGATGAAGGCAAAGACGCTGATCCGGATGCCCGATGAGAGGGCCTGGATGTAGAGGCGTCCAAAGGTGATGAAGAAGATGAACAGCACCACGAGGAGCGCGATGATCAGGAACATGAAGACGATGTCGAGGATTTCGACTCCATCCTGCTGTGCGATCATCCATGCAGACGAGAACTCGAATAGACTGGTCACTGGTTACTCCTGACTGGGGTGGTCACGTATTTGTATTTAATCATCTTGGGATTCTTCGGTGGATTTCCGGACTACGATTCGATTGCCATCCGATTGAACGATGACGACTGAATCGCCCTTTTCGATGTAGCCGATATTGGCCACCACGTCGAGTCGACGGCCACTGACCAAAGCGATTCCGGCGGGCCGGAGATCCGACATTACCAGTCCTCGCTGGCCCACCAGTTCTCTCGCTGCACGAACGTCGTCTCCGAGAGAATCTGCGCCATCGAGACTGGTCTTGAGACCGAATTTTTTGACCCAAAGTTTGAACAGAATGATGGTGTAGAGGACGGTGAATGCGACACAGATGACTGCCAGGAACTTGAAATCCTGAATCCATAACTCCCAGATGGAGTATCCGATACACAGCACCGCTGCGATGGCGAGCACTCCGCCGCTGGGAATGAAGACCTCCAAGAAGAGCAGGATCAGGCCAGTGAGGCATAGGACCGAAAGTAGCCACCACTCCATCTTCAGGCCTCCTCGACCACGGGACGAACGACCACCCGGTTGCCCTCAACTTCGACCACTTCCACTCGAATGTCCTTTTCGATGTAGCCTCCTTCGGAGACCACGTCGATAGTTGTTCCCTCGAAGTCGACCTTGCCAGAGGGGTGTAGATCCTGCATGGGAGATCCTTGCTGGCCGACCTGAAGTGTGGCGCCGTCGAATCCCGGGGAGGCGACGGCACTATCGTCGGTTTCTAGAGTCGAGTGGTCGATGATGGAGCCGCTGCTCTTGGAGCGACTCGGCAAGATGTAAGCGAGGATCAGTAGCGTGAATAATCCAGTGGTCAGACCGCCACCCACCTGCAACGTGTCCTTGCTCAATTGCTTGAGACTCAGCACGTCATCGACAGGTTGATAGCACAGTCCTAGCGACACGCAGACGATTACCACGCCGAGGATTCCTGAGATGCCGAAACCTGGGATCACAAACAGTTCCAGCGCCAGAAGGACCAGTCCGAGGCCAAACAGCGACAGCTCGATCCAGCCGACATTGCCATCGGCATAACTGCTGAACAGGAACAGGCTCAAGAAGCCGAGGGAAAGTGCGGCGCCGAGGCCCACTCCCGGTAATTTGAATTCGATCACCAGGGCCAATGCGGCGCCGAAGATCAGCAGGAATTTGATGAATCTGCCCCAGTCGCGGAAGGTGTCGAGAGCGAATCCACCCGGAGCACCGATTCTTTGCTCGCCGAGGGCCTCACGGGCGTTGAGGGCACGCATCTGAGTCAGACCGAAATCGGTCAGGAGTTGTTCCTCGGTCAGGCAGATGTGGGAGATGAAACCGTACTCGAACGCTTCCTTCTCGTCGATGGTGAGGATCTCACCACGCTCCACGATGCGCTGGATCTGCGCAGAGTTGCGCTCCTCTTCGGGCAGATCCTGGTACTCCTGTTCGGTCAGGTAACGGGTGCGTCCGTTGGCGGTTTGCACTCGCAGCACCGAGATCTCCTTGGTGACCATCGCCTCCGCCAGGGCGATCGGATATCCACGATCTCGCGCCCAGCGGCGCATGTCGGCCCTGACGGTGGTCTGGATCTTCTCCGGCAGTTCATTACCAAAGATATCGATCGGCTGAACATCTCCGATGCGGCTGTTATCTCCCATCACCAGGTGTCTGCAGGCCAGCGCCACCATGGTGCCTCCGCTATAGGCTTGCTGACCATTGGGTACCCAGCCAAAGGTGGTGATATCCTGCTCCGCCAGGTTGTCGATCGATTCCGCCAGCCGTCGGCTGGCCTCGATGGTTCCACCGGGAGTGGAGAGTTGGATGATCACGATTCGAACTTCTCGTTCGACCAGCAACTGGATGGTGCGGTCGAAGCGTTCGACGACGCCATCGTCGATCTGCTGATCGATATCGATCACCACCGCAACATCACGGAGAGATTCCTCTGTAGGCTGCGATGCATCGGGAAGCTGGACTGCCCACAGATCCGCACTGACCAGCATTCCGATCAGCACCAGAAAAAGTCCACGGGAAAGGGTGCGTATTCGCTCTGAGATCGGGATGAAACGCTCTCGTGACCCGAACCTAAGGGATCGGTAGAAGATCAAGTCGGACTCGCTTCCGTTCCCGCGGCCTGCGGGGTGGGCCAAACTGGCACTTCATTGTCAGGAGTGGGCTCACTCGAGGCAAGGGTAGAATTGGGCGTCAGGCCAATTTCATCGCGGATCGCCGCCCAGCGACGATCGCTCAGCCGAGGTGAGGTGAGTCGGCGGAGAGGTACGCATCGACCTTTGGGGCGATCCAGGTGGCGATGATGGCGACCAGTCCTGCGGTCACCGCTCCCGTGTATACATCCATGGTGTAATGCGCTCGCAACAGGATCACCGCAGACATCTCGAACAACGCCACCAGCAGGGCGGGGATCCACCAGATGGAGCCTCGTCTCGCCAGTTCGATGGCACCGAGACAGGCGATGGCGGTATGGCCCGAGAAAAAGAAGTCGTTGGCCACCTGGTAGGTCACCAGCAGCGATGGAAATCCTGGATCGTGCCAGATCATCCCGTCAGGGGCGGGGAGTGGGCTCAGCATCTGACAGATCTGACGCAGGGAAAACAGCATCAGAAGGGCCAGGAAAGGTCGCATGGTGCTGCCGAAGATGGAGGAAGCGATCAGGTAGATCGCCAGCAGATCGATGAATATGGAACTGGTGATCAGCAAGCCGTCTGCCAGCGCGGGTTGGGCGAGCAGCGCCTGATGGGCCTCCTCGGTCGCCAGGAACAGTCCATCTCCTTCGGAAAGGATCTGGCCGGCCAGCGCAGAGCCTTCCACCATCGGCCTGGAGCCGAGTAGGGACTGGGTGAAGAACCACAATCCGAGGGCGCAGACGACCAGCGCTACCCGTTTCCAGCGATCGGCACTCCACTTCATCTTGCCATCCCCTCATCCGACAATCCGAGAGCTGCCTTCAGGCTACTTTCGACCAGTTGCATCAACGGATCCTCACCTCGAACTTTTTCTGCCGGCACCTCGATGGGGTCGCAGACGTGCAGGGTCACCCGCTGTGGTGGGTAAGCGCGGGCGACATCGGTCAGATCCTCCTCGAATCGCTCGACGGTCTCGAGCAAGCGTTCCACCGGGGAATCCTCGGAAAGATATCCGCGTGGATAGAGGGACAGTTGCTGCGCCAGGTAGAGAGCCGAAAACTGCTGCCAGCGTCGTTCCCTCTCGCTGTCCTCGATGTTACCCGAGACCATCCCTTTGAGAATCACCTGGCGCAATTTCTTGCTTCTCTGGACCACGCTGCCCTTTTGAGGTCCGTCGAGCCACTCCTCCTCCAGTGGGTGCAGCAAGTGATCGATCAGGCGATCGACCCGGGTAAAGAGGTCTCCGCTCTGGGTGGCGCCGAGGTGCTCGATCTCCTTCAGGCCCAGCAGTGCCAGTCCGACACGACGAACTCGCGGCAGTAGATCCAACTGGCGCTGTGGCGCCCAGGAGAGGCGCTGTTCGATCTGCGAGAGGACCGGCTCCAGAGTCTCTTCGATCTGCCCCTCGAAGTGATATCGAAACGCCAGCGGAAAGATGACCACCTTGCCGCCGTCGCCGGCCGCTCGCTTGCGAGCGGCACCGCGGGCGATGGTCGAGATCCCCTCCATCAATGGGTTGAGTAGATCATTGGTGCGGGAGACCGCTCCTTCAGGAAAGATCACCAGCGGTCGCTCGGCTTTCTCGAGGATTTCCATCGCGCACTGCAGAGACGCGCGATCCATTCCCTCGCGGTAGATGCTGAAGGCTCCCATCATGCGGATGACGAATCTCTGTAACTTCCCTTCCATGAAGATGTGCCAGCTGGCCATGGCGTAGAAGAGAGATCGGGTCGCCTGGCACAGGGGATAGAGAGCCATCGGATCCGCCGGACGAGGATGATTGGGTGTGATCAGAATTCCGTGTCCGGCATCGATGGCCGCTCGTATTTTTTCGGCACCATACACCTCGGAATCGACGATCCCGTAGCGCTGGCGCAGCAGTCGAGGAATCAACAGTTTCCCGAGCAATCTGGGCAACAAGCCACCTCGGTGGGGCGGCACGAACTGGTAGGGCTGATCGACAACGACTTCTTGCATGATGTGGTCCGATCCATGGCATATCACATCGACTACAGACAGATGGAACTGAAAAGGATGTACATCGGGGAGTCGCCGCTGGACAGTACCGATCTCCCGACCTCTTTGCTGCGGAGTCCGCGCGGTTGAATCTTCGTCAGATGAGATCAGCGGACTCCTCAGAGTACTTCAGTGCCCTTACCGGGTCTGGAAATCCGGCGAAAGCCTGCGATGAGAAGGTAGTGTTTCGCGGCGGATCGGTGAGCATGGTGGCGAAGACTTCACCGCATCGACCATTGGATCCTGGAGGAACCATGTCCTTCCCTGGCAGCGCACCATCGCTGGCTTCTTTTAATTACGATGCGTCGATTCCACACTGCGTGGTGGCGTTCATCGTGGTCATCGCAGTGATCCTGCAACTTCGCCACAAGAGGATCTGGGTGGCATCTACTCTCGCTGCGCTGATCGGAGGCGCGGCCACAGCACTGGCGGTCGAGGCGGGCAGTGGTGACTTGAAGGGCCTGATGCTGCTGCCGATGACCCTCTTCGGCGCCGTTGTTTCGGCGCTGGTCGCCGGTCTGCTGGCGGGTATCCACGGCCTTCGAAATCGATCATCGAAGGGGGAGCCACCGACATCTGCCGATTCTTGATTCCAACGCTCTCCCTGCCAGCGATTGGATCGCCAGATTTGTCGATCTATTCATGGTTCAAAAAAACGCCCCTTCGTCGCAAGACGAAGGAGCGCATCGGTTCAAATTGGTGGAGCTGAGGGGGCTCGAACCCCTGACCTCCTGACTGCCAGTCAGGCGCTCTCCCAGCTGAGCTACAGCCCCAATATCGATTCTGGTGCGTCGACCCGGTACGATCCCTGAGATCTCCAGCAGGCAAAAGCATAGCCCGCCCGTTTCTCGGGTCAAGGGAACCGATTGTCGAGGCGAGTCCGAGGGCCTAGGATCAGCGCTTCTAGCGGCTCAGCAATGTTCACGAGAAAAGGCCTCGAATAGGCCCCCCAGGATCGAGGATTCGTTTGACCGTCGATCTGCATCAACTGGAACAGCGCTGGAGGGAGATCTGGCAACAGAATCCTCCCCGATCACCGGTTCGTAACACCCCCGCTGCGAGTGCACCGGTCGCCGATCCACTTCCCGCTCCTGTCGCTGATCCACTGGCCGAGTCCGCTCCAGTAGATGCGGAGCCAGCCACCACTGCTGAGGAATCATCGGGTGATGAGACATCGGGTGATGAGACATCGGGTGATGAGACATCGGGTGATGAGACATCGGGTGATGAGAAACGGCCGGATGAGGGATCCTTCGGTGCGGACTTGAACGGTGCGGACTCGAGTAGTGAAGAGCCCACTGTTGAAGAAGCCGTGATCGAAGAATCTGTCATCGATGAAACTGTCACCGAAGAAACTGTCATTGAAGAAACCAGTGGCGAACAGTCGACCGCTGAGAAGACGAGTGATGGTGCCCAGAGCGCGGACGACTGCCAAAGTGGCGAATCTTCGCCGGACCTGGCGACGACAGCGTCGACCGACGATTTCCGCCCCTTCTACTGTCTCGACATGTTTCCTCATCCTTCTCTCGATGGTTTCAGCGTCAATCAACTGCGTGGAATCGCCATCAATGATGTCGTGGCGCGTTACCAGAAGGCGCGTGGCCGAGATGTTTTCCGCCCGATCGGTTGGGATTCTTTCGGCCTGTCCGTCGAAGAGGAAGCCAGAGCCTCCGACCTTCCACCGAAGCAGGTGGTCGAACGAGGGATCGAGAAGATGCGTGACCAACTGAACTACTTCGGTGCGATGGTGCATTGGGATCATGAACTGAACAGTTCCGATCCTGACTGCTATCGTTGGTCGCAGTGGATCTTCCTCAAACTGCACGAAAAGGGGCTGGTGCGCTACGAGAATGGCTGGAAGGTGGCGATCACCGATTACGCGGAGCCGCTTCACTCGGGTCTCAAGCAGTTGAAGTGGCCCGCTCGCACCAAACTACTCCAGCGCAACTGGATCGGCCGCAGGGAGGGCACACGTCTGACCCTCAAGGCCAGTGCAGAACTTCACGATGGCTGGGAAGAGGTCGATGTCTTCTCCTGGAGAATCGATGCTCTGGCCGATGCGACTTTTGTGGTACTCAGTCCAGAGCACCCGCTGCTGGATGGCATCGTCGATGCGATTCAGCGCGATGATGTTGTCGAGTACATCGAGAAGTGTGGGCAACTCTCTGAACGAGATCGGGTGACATCCAGGGGAGCTCCCGATGGCGTGCCGACTGGAGCCTACTGCCTTAACCCCGTGACTCTCGAGAAGATGCCGATCTGGGTCAGCAGTTATGTACTCCCCGAGATTCGTTTCGGTGCGATTCTCGGCATCCCCTCGGTGCATCCCGCTCATCTTGAATTTGCCAACAACTTCGGTCTGCCCCGTACTCGTGGAAGTGCTCAGAGCGGACGAAGGAGGAGGCGGTCGGGACGACGTAGGGGAGGCGACGGGGGAGATTCCGCTCGCTCGATCCAGAGTTCACTGGAATCACGCGACCTGGTCGAATCGCATGTCGACTGGAAATTGCACGACTGGGCCTTCGAGCGTCAGAGAGTCTGGGGCGAACCGATTCCCATCATCGAGTGCGATGAGTGTGGCAAGGTACCTGTCCCGGAGGATCAATTGCCGGTGTTGCTGCCAGAGATCGCCCAGGTCGGAAACCCCTCTGAGGAGAGCAGCCCGCTGGCAGAGTACCCGCAGTGGGTCGAAACGACATGTCCCAGTTGTGGAGCCTCCGCTCGCCGCTGTACCGATACGATGCCGGACTGGATCGCGTCCTGCTGGACCCATCTTCGATCGCTCGATCCAACGCTGGTCGGTCAAATCGCCGCACCCGAGTTGGTTGAGCAGTGGGCTCCGGTGAATCTGTGTGTCGGAGGAATCGAACACGCCGAGTTGCACCTGCTCTACGTTCGATTCATCAGCCATTTCCTCAAGGATCTGGGAATCACTCGTCGTGAAGAACCCTTCCGGCGTCTTTTCAGTCAGGGGAGAATTCGATCCGCCGATGTCTCTGAGAGTTTGGATCCAGCCACAGCCCATCGTGGGCCGCGAGTGCTGGCGGGAGATTATCTGGAACGGTATGGCGCCGATGCGATGCGGCTTCATCTCTTGTTCCTCGGTCAAGCTCAAGATCATGCAGAGTGGAACGAGGAAGGACTGCGTGGTTGTGCACGATTCCTTCAGCGGACCCATGAGGCGATCCTTGCCAGGGTCGGAGAAGGTCGATTCGTCAGCCGCGATGTGCTGGTGGCAAAACATCGACTGATTCGGAGAGTGAGCCGGGCGATCCGTACCTTCCGCCTCAACAAGGCGGTCAGTGCCTTCATGGAATTCGTCAAGTTGCTCCGCAGCGACAAGATCAGTCTGGAAGAGGTGGATCGGCAGACCCTCAAGACCTTCGTGGTACTGCTGGCTCCCTTCGCTCCACACATGGCCCATGAGTTGTGGGAAGGGCTGGGAGAAACGGATCGTCTCGACGAAGAATCTTGGCCCGAGCACAGCGAGGAACTGCTCCAGCCTTCTCAGGTCTCACTGGCGGTTCAGGTCAACGAGAAGATCGTCGATCGAATCACCGTCGATCTCGCTGCTCCCAAGAACCTCGTCATCGATCAGGCGCTGAAACTGGAGTCGGTGGTGAAAAAAACCGGCGGGCGCCCTGCGGACCGGGTGGTGCACGTGCCCGATCGATTGTTGAAATTGATCTACACCTCCGATCTCGGGGGGGGCTCGGCTAAACCGGATACGGTCACCTCGACCTCGTAAGGCCACAGCCACCTCAGCGCCTCATTCAGAGCCGATACCGCACTGGTGGCCTCTCGGTCACTTTGCCCGACCCTCCCATCCCATCGTATTCTCTTCTGTCGGTCAGCCTGTCCGGTAGGCCACACGGTGACGAGAGGGTCTCGCGCTGGAACGGGGGAAAGTTGCAGTTACACACTCACTTACGCAGCATTCTGATCATCTGTGTTGCGACCTCCTTTTTCTGGGGGTTATCGGCCAAAAGAGCCGGGCAGACCGATCAGCTCGAAGCGATGGGGCATGACGTCTTCCTCGACATCGCCCTCACCGCAGAGGATTCTGTTGCGAATCTCTCCCCAATTGCTTCGCTCGAGACTGCCGCCTCCGATCCTCTGGATGTGGTGAAATTCGATCGGTGGAGTGCCAGCGGCGAGGGGGCCATCAGTGTCCCCTACACCAGTGCGATATTGGAGGAGGAGCGCGACAGAATCCTCGAGCAGATGAATCATTCCAGCGCAGGATTGAAGCGCTGGGTGGGCACCGAAATCGATCGAACCCGTCAGACCATCGAGGACCTGGATTCACGGATCGAGGCCCGTATCGAATCGATGATTCCAGCCCTGGCCACGGTACCGGTTCCGGTCCCGGTGGCCGTTTCTAGCCAACAGCAAAAGGTCGAGCGGATGATCTATCCGATCGTCCAGTTGAGGGGAAATGGCACCGTCGGTAGTGGTGTCGTGGTCAGCAGTGAAATGGTCGATGAAAATCTATGGGCGACCTGGATCGTCACCGCCTACCATGTCGTCGAAGAGGTCCGAGACTTCGCTCTCGATGATGTCGTGGTGAATGAAATTCGCTTCTTCGATCCGGAAATCGGTCGTCTCGGCAGCGAGGTGTTTCGCGGGTTGGAGATCGCTTCCCTCAAGGACTCCGATCTTTCTCTGGTGAGAGTCGATCGAGTCTCTCCCTGGCCCTTCATCGCAGAATCCGCCAGCGAACCGGTGTGCTTGAAGTTGTCGGTCTTTGACACCGTCTATGCCGTCGGCTGTCCCCTCGGGAACCAACCGCTCCCGACCTTTGGTGAGATCTCCTCCCAGTACAAACCGGTCGGCGATGAGATCTTCTGGATGGTTAGCGCTCCGACTTTCTTCGGAAATTCGGGGGGTGGGATCTTCCTCTCGGGAGAAGGTCAGCTGGTCGGGATCAGCAGCATGATCTACACCTACGGCAAACGCTCTCCGATGGTGGTTCCCCACATGGGGCTGTTCGTGCCGTTACAGACGGTTCGTTCGTGGCTTCGTCGGGAAGGATTCGCTCACTTGATGGATCCCACCGCGGCGGTGACGCCGGTTCCCGCCTCCAGTGGCCCCGATAAAGCCCTGAATGGAGTCTCCGGGTCGTTTTGACCCGAGCGTCGATCGAGAGTATCCTTTAAGGCTCGATTCCGAAATCCGTGGATCACGGGATACTCTGAATCGAACACACCCTGTGGATCCGCGAAGCGGTCACTGCAGGATAGAACACCGACTCGAGGTCGAGCAGTTCCACTGTCCGACAGCCAGGAAGGACCACTTTTGATGAAGCGTGGAATTCTCGCCGGTAAATACCTGACCGGTCTCATGTTATTGCTGGGATTGCTGCTGGTCACTTCGTTGACCTTCACGGATCCCGCTCAGGCATTGACTTCAATTCAAGATCCGCCACCAGCAGAGGAAACATCTCCTGAGGTGAAGGAGCCGGTGGCAGATGAGGACGACATTCTCGGCGGAGATGGGGGCATTCCTGCCAGCGAACCAGCGGCCCTCGAGGTGATCCAGAGATACCTCGATGCGGTTGGGGGACGTGAGACCTTGCTCTCGATCAGTGATCGAGTCGAACGATTCAAGAACAAGAAGATCGACCCGACCAACGAGACCGTCATGAAGATGGCTCGATTCCTCAAGCGCACCGGAGAAGGTGTCTTGATGATTCGTGAAGAGTGGCAACTACCGGGTCTCGGCCTGACCAAGAACAACGAGCCTCTCACCTTCGTCCAGGTGTACGACGGTGAGAAAGCCTGGGTCAAGGCGATGGGTGCGGTTTCGCCACTGGCAGGCAAGACCCTCATCGTGTTCGTTTGGGACAAGCACATCGACGATTTCTTCATCTCCTTTGCGGACAACGGTTACATCGCTAGCCTCAAGGATGACGGAGAGATCCTCGGTACACCGTGCAAGATCGTTCAACTGAAGGCGTTTGCGGGGAATCAGGTGCTAAACTATGCCTTCTCAGTCGATGACGGATTGCTTTTGAGCAAGACATGGAGCGAGGGGCAAGCTCCTGCGGTGGTCAAGAAGGAGGTATTCTACAGTGAATACACCCGAATCCGATTCAGCGACGATCGCAATCGCTGGGTCAAGGTTCCGACCACCAAGAAGATCTTCGAAGACGGAGAACTGAGCCTCGAACAGAACTATGACGAGATCGCACTCAATGCTGGGGTTTCCTCGACCAAGTTTGGCCGTCCAGAGGGACGCTCCTTCGATGAGGTACGCCGTGAGCGAGAAGCGGAGCGTGCCAAGGAACAAGAGGGAGCCCAGGAAGCGACCCCCAAGGATGGTGAAAAGAAGCCGGTCTGGGAGAAGCCAAAGCCGAAACCGAAAAAGCCTGTCTGGGAGAAGCCCAAGCCAAAACCAGCGCCAAAACCGGCACCGGTTCCCACTCCTGTACCCGCACCAGATCCTGCGGAGGATGGGCGCTAGCCACTAACCGATGAAATCGCGATACAGAGGTGAGATCCTGCGAGTCGGGGTCTCACCTCTTTTTGGATGCATCCGGTTCGGTGTCATCCGTGGCGGTGGGTTTCTTGAGATTATTCAGGACTAACTGACCGCACGCTCCATCGATGTCGAGTCCACGGCTGCGTCGTGCCGTGACAGAGCCCTCGTATTGCTTTTGCACCAGTGAGAGGAACTGACCCACCTCGGCCGCTCCCGCGGCGGCATACAGCGCACCCTCGTAAGGGTGAAACGGTAACAGGTTGATGTGTGCGCCGCACTTTCCTGCGAATCGAGCCAGGGCTTTCGCCTGTTCCGAACCATCATTGATGCCAGGAAGAACCACGTACTCGATGCTGATTCTACGAGAGTCATCGCGAATCTTCACCAGCACCTCGGACAGTTCCTCGATGGAGTGGTGCTGATTGATCGGAACGATGCTGTTACGAGTCTCGGTGATTGCGCTGTGAAGGCTGACGGCGAGTCTTACCTGTGGATGATCGTGGACCAGTTGCTCGATCTTGGGAACGATTCCGACGGTCGAGACGGTGATCCTGCGGGGGCTGAACTGAAAGCCCTGTGCAGATGAAAACCAATCGATCGCTCTGGAGACCGCAGGATAGTTGTGGAGTGGTTCGCCCATCCCCATGAAGACCACCTGGGTGACACCACAAAGTCCTTGAGCCACGGTGATGGCGTGCACTGCCAGCCATTGGGCGACAATCTCCCTGGGATGCAGGTTGCGGGTCAGTTTCATCGTTCCGGTGGCACAGAAGGTACAACCGGCAGCGCAACCGACTTGGCTGGAGAGGCAGAGGGTCCCTCGATCGTCGGTAGGGATCCAGACCGACTCGATGGAGAGACCGTCGGCCAGCATGAAACGAAACTTGATGGTCCCATCGGTGGAATTGAGCTGATCGGCGACGACCAGCGGAGAACTGAGCATTCCTTCTGCCAGTTGCTGGCGCAGTTCTGCCGGCAGCGAAGTCATCTCCGATGGATCGTAGATGCGCTGATCAATCAGATGCTGACGAACTTGTTTGGAGCGGAATTTTGGCTGCTGCTGCTCCTGGCACCACTGTTCGAGGCGCGAATCCAGTTGGTCGGGAGGATGGTCGAAGGGGTGATCGGTCATCGGTTCCTGGGGTTTCATCGTGAGTCCTGGACCCTCTCACCACGGGAATCGAGCAATAGCTTCCACGGCCC
>Ga0115002_10006655_pt1 | contig 13232 bp, 13 predicted proteins | sample ArcticOcean_MG_C_8_FD_89576 | JGI IMG/M metagenome (GOLD analysis project Ga0115002, IMG submission 89576) | Marine microbial communities from western Arctic Ocean - ArcticOcean_MG_CB11_86 | ecosystem: Environmental > Aquatic > Marine > Oceanic | place: Arctic Ocean: Canada Basin | collected...
AACATCAAAATTGTAACCTTCATACATGTCGGTGTAGATGGCTTCGCCGTCTCGACGCAAGTCGTGATCGACGCCGCTACCGCGTAACACGGGGCCCGTGCAGCCGTAGTCGATGGCCATTTCGCGATTCATCACACCCAGCCCGGCGGTTCGCTTGATGAAAATTTGATTGCGGGTGAGAAGTGTGTGATACTCTTGAATTCTCGGCTCAAGCCAATCGAGAAACATTGTGCAGGCTTCAGTCCAACTGGCCGTTGTGCTGGGTTTTCGCTTTGTGAGAGACGCCAAGCCGGGAGGAATGGTGATGCTTTCGGGTAAGTCATGCGTGACTCCGCCGATGGTGATATAGCTGTACGTCAGGCGTGCACCACAAACTTCTTCGAATAGATCAAGAATGATTTCACGTTCTCGGAAGGCGTACAGAAATGGGCTGAAGGTTCCTAAATCTAATCCATAAGCCCCCATGCCGACCAAGTGCGATGCAATTCGCCCCATCTCAGCAATGAGCACGCGGATGTTCTTGGCCTTTTCCGAGACTTCCATGCCGATCAGTTTTTCAACGGTCAGTGACAGCCCCAAATTCATGTTCATCCCGGCGAGATAATCCATGCGGTCGGTGTAAGGAATCCATTGGGCCGGTGAAAGATTTTCTCCGATCTTTTCAGCGCTTCGATGCAGGTATCCCAGGTGTGCGGTGACTTCGTTGATAATTTCGCCATCGGTCCGCAACAGCAAACGTAACACGCCGTGAGTACTCGGGTGTTGAGGGCCCATATTAATGAGCATCTCGTCGGTGCGAACGTCGAATTCAATAATCCTGGGGTCTTCAACCTGGGTGCTCATGTCGGCCTCAAAATGTTTCCGTTTGGTCGGAAAAATTGTCTATCAAAAAAAGGTGTCGAAAAAACGAAAGGGGATCACTTCAAAATTACTTGGCGCGGATGCCGTGATATTCGAGCGGGAACTCGTAATCTTTTCTTAAAGCATGCCCGACCCAATCTTCAGGGCATAAAATTCGTTTGGGGTTGGGATGCCCGGTGAAGCAAATACCTACTAAATCGTAGGTTTCACGTTCATGCCAATTGGCGATTGCCCAAACTCTCGAAACTGTAGGAACCTCAGGCAGTTGGCCTTCGACATCATCTTTCCAGCGAGGGAGTTTTACTTTTAAAGTCAGAGAGTGTTTAAGATCGTAACTGTAAAGATGATAAACGACTTCCACATGTGGATCGTAAGGAAACTTCTTGGCCTTTTTGGCGTTGGGTTCCAAATAATCGACGCCAGAAAGATTGTTGAGGGCATCGAATTTCAGTCGCTCATCGTTTTTCACGAATGTTGCAACTTCGGCAATGGCATCGGCGGCGACTTCAATCCACGGGTCAATGGATTCAAAGTTGGCACCGCAAATTTTGGCCTCGCCAAATTCGTCGATCAATAATTTCTGAATGTCTTCAACGGTCATATTTCTGAGTTCCTGAAAGCCTGCTGACCAGTTTTTCGGCGAGCGATGCGATCAATAAATAGTAGTTTTATGTGAAATGAATCAGTCGCCCGAACCAGCATTGGCACGTGTGGCCGCTGCTTGGCGGGCCTTCTCAGCGACGGCTTTTACCCAATCTAAATCGCCTCGTTTCCAAACGTAGGCAAAGCCGACAAGTAGTACGCCGAAGAAAACCAGGATGTCCATTAGGCCGGTTAAACCGAGGGTCAAGGCTGTTTCGTGCCCAATTCGGTTGACTTCAGCCAGACTGGCGGCAGGCGTGTTGAGCAGTTTTGCGCTGATTTCGGTTCTGGCGGCATCGCTTAGCTGGGCGTCGGCCAGTTGGGTAGCCCCACCGTAGATCATGGCCCAGGGAAAGAAGAAAGCCACTTCCACATCGAAGATAATGAACAACAAGGCGACAACATAAAACCGTAGGTCGAATTGCACGTAGCTGCTGCCGATGGTCGGTTCGCCACATTCGTAGATGGCATCTTTTTCAGCGTTCGGCAGCTTTGGTCGAACGAATCGACCAATGACCAACGGACCCAGTAAAAAACCAATGGCGGCTACAGTAAACAGTAGGAAATGTCCAACCAGATCAGTCATGAGATGCAGCTATCTTTCTTCTTCGAACGGTTTCGATTCGGTGTCTTAGATCTTCCCGGCAGCTGTTGTTATTCGGATTGTTGGTCGGATACTGGGTCGTTTCCGGTGGTTGTCTCTTCGAGTAACTGCTGACGGCCAGAAAAGCCAGCCTCTAAGTCGTGCCAGAAGCCAACCTCTGGTTCACCTAGTTTCCAGCAAAGATAAACTTCTTTGCCATTCATCATTGAGTAAAAATCGATTAACCCGGTTTCGAAATTCTTGAGTTCAATCCCCAGTTCTTGAATTTCTTTGACGTACCCGTCCAACCGCTGAACGTCTTTTTCGAGTTCCTGTTCAATCTGTTCGAGCTCTTCGCTGTAGACGGTTTCTTCGTCTCGCTGAACGGTTCCCGGAGTATGCCGAACCCGCATTAGGCGTTGTTTGCGGTCATGAATATCTGCGTACAATTGCACAATATCAGACACAATCACTTTAACCAAAGGCAGAGATTGATTGGCTTCTTCCACCGTAAAGTATTTTTTTGATTGCGTCGCTGCATTCATAAGAGACACCCTTTTATTAAAAAGTATTACTCGGCTTCGGAAAGTTCAAACGGGCTTGGCTCGCCTTTGACCCATACCGGTTCGTACAGCACTTTCGATTCGGCAACAACGGTTGGGTTCAATGTGGTTTGCCCCCAAGACGTTTCCAGTGGAAGCTTGGCGTAATCGACAATGCACCCGTCTCGGCTGTAACAGCTTAAATCGAAATTTGACCCCATAAAAATACAATCGACGGGGCAGGGCTCAACGCACAAAGCACAGAACATGCACTTGGTGTAATCGATGGCAAATTCATCAACCCGAAACCCTTTGCCGACGGGGCTTTTTTCTTTGTTAATGTAAATGCAATCAACCGGACAAGCGACGGCACATTTTTCACAGCCGATGCACGTGGTTAAATCGAAGCGATGAAAGCCGCGATAGCGTGCTTTAACAGGAACTGGCGTTTCGGGATATTCGTAGACTTCGGCAAACGTTTTACGGTCGTACGTTTTGAACATTGTGCGAAGGGTGACTGACATTCCTTGAATCACCGAAATCACGGTCACCCAAATATTTCGAAACCAGGCAAACATAGTAGCCACACCTATTATCTAGCCGACAGGCAACCGCCTGATTGGAATTTAAGTGAAGATTGTAGTCAGAAACGAAACCGCTATGGGGAGAAATTTGATCGACAGCCCCATTACTGAATTATAAAGTGACAGCACTGTAAAGCAAGGGACCATCGTCGCCTGCCTGGAAAGACTTTCGATAGAAATTCAATCAATGTGCCGCCGATTGAAAAAACTTAGAACGAGCGTGTCAATTCGATAAGTTTTCCTAATAATTCTGCAGTTTTTCCGGAATCAATTGCCTCAGCCGCCATTTTCACGCCTGCACCAAGAGTTTCACAGTAATTTGCTGTCAAAAGGGCCGCTGCCGTGTTCGCCAGAACAATATCGCGCCGTGGCCCGGCTTGTCCGGAAAACAAGTCTTGCAAAACTTGGGCGCTTTCGGCAGCAGAGTTGACTACCAAATCGTCCACCTTGCAGGTAGGTAGACCAAATGAATTGGGAGTCCAGACCTCTTTTTCCACATTACCCCCGGTGACGATAAACGCGGTCGTTTCACCCCACAGGCTGACTTCATCCAGTTCGTCGGCCCCGCAGACGACAATCGCCTTGTTTTTCCCCAATTGAGACAGTGCATTCGCCAGTTTCTCGGCGGTTTCAACGCGGTTGGCTCCCAATAGTTGAAATTCGGCCTTGGCCGGGTTCGTTAACGGCCCCAGTAAATTGAAGATGGTGCGGAAGCCTAGTTGTTTGCGAACGGGGGCAGCGTACTTCATAGCACCGTGGAATAACGGAGCGAAACAAAAACCAATGCCAATTTCATCAATGCACTGGCCAACTTGCTCGGCGGTGAGATTGAGGTTCAAACCAAGGGCTTCCAGCACATCTGCCGAACCGCTTGAGCTTGAAACGCTGCGGTTTCCGTGCTTGGCAACGGGAACTCCCGCCGCTGCGGCAACAAGGGCCGTCGCCGTGCTGATATTAAAGGTATGCAGCGCATCGCCGCCGGTTCCGCAGGTATCCAGCAGGCCGGTTTGCGTGGTGGGAATGGCGAGGGCTTTTTCTTGCATGGCTCGGGCCGCACCGACAATTTCCTCGAACGCTTCCCCCTTCATTCGCAAAGAGGTCAGCAGCGCGGCGATTTCCACTTCCGAGCATTTCCCTTCCATCACGGCAGAAACTGCGGCAAAGGCTTGTTCGGTGGGAATATTTTTATCGGCGAAAACAATTTCTAGCGCGTCATGAATTTCCGGAGTCATGGTTTCTCATTTCCTTATAAAACATTCAACTCACCCTAACCAAACATATAAAGAATTTACTCTGCTGAGAATCGCCTGTGTGAAATTTCTTAGAAGAAAGACCGAAGCAAGCCGACACCAATTGACGCTTTTGTCCTGAATGATAAAATAATATGAGGTTATAACTTAGAACAAACGGCTGAAGCCGTTCTTCGCGTGCTTGGTTTAGTCTAAGAAGAAATCGCTCTTGGCACAAAAAATTATCATTGACGCAGACCCAGGAATTGGCGACGCCTTGGCAATTGCCCTGGCGCTTACTGACCCAGAGATTGATGTCGTTGGAATTACTGCGACGGCCGGGTCGGTCTCTGGCAAGTCGGCTACGCTAAATATTCAAACGATTGTCGAGTTTCTTGACCCGAAAAATTTCCGCGTCTGGGGGTATCTCAAGAACCCGTTCCTGTCAGCGAATCTGAAAACTCGCCAGGGAAAATCCCCCTGACAGGCCTGAATGGGCCTACCGGACTGGGAGATTTGGAAGTTCGCGGTGCGGAACTGCATAACCCGCACGGTTCAGCCAAGTTGATGATTGAGTTGGTGAAAAATTTTCCAAACGAAATCACCCTGCTGACATTAGGGCCGTTAACAAACATCGAACTTGCCAGTGAGCGGGCCCCGGAGTTTCTCGAACTGTTAAAAAGCATTGTCTGTTTGGGAGGCACATTTTCTGCCGGAGGCGATGTGACTGCCTCTGCCGAGTTCAACATTTATGCAAACCCGGCTGCCGCCCGAAACGTTTTACTGTCACCGGCAACGAAAACTCTGATCCCGTTAGATGTTAGCAGCCAGGCCGTGCTAACTTTTGAAGAGTTTGACCGCTTGCCAAAATCGGGAACCTCAAAGTTAAGGTCGCTATTAGAACAATTGCTTCCGTTTGCGTTTCGAGCCCATCATCAGTATTTGGGATTGGAAGGCGTGCCGCTCAACGGCGTTGTCGCCTTGGCAAGCATTTCGCATCCTCGCTATTTCGAAAGCCCGTCGATGGCGATGGACATTGAAACCGAAGGACGGCTGACGCGCGGGACGACCGTTTTCGACCGCAGGCAGGTGGAACAGTGGCAAAAAAATATCGACGTTTCTACGGAAGTCGATGCGCGGGGCGTGCTCGATTATTTTTCGAGAATCGTACGGCAGGCGTCGCAGTAGCACCTTGTCATCGTTCATTGTGTGTCAGTGTTTTGCAAAGACAACCGTCTAATACATTTGCACTGGCGAAGCCAGTGGCACACAAGCATTGGTGCTTATTACTAACAAACACGTAGCCTACTCGGACACTTCTTGACCAAACGACAGCCGCATTTGCGGGTCTTGCTTTCGCTGAAATTCTTTATACAGCAGACTGGGTTGGATGTCGGTGTTGTTTTGGTATTTATCGCTTTTGTATTCTTCCACTGCACCTTCTAAGGTGTGGTAATAGATTTGGCAAATCGGAACACCCGGATAAATTCGCACCGGCTGGACGGCGAACATTTCGAGCGTCCAGTGGCCACAAAACCCGACATCGCCAAACCCGGCGGTCACATGCACGAACAGTCCCAGCCTACCAATGGAAGAACGCCCCTCGACCATAGGGACGAAATTGTGGGTTTCAGTTCGTTCAACAGTCCTGCCGAGATAGAGTTGGTTCGGATTCAGGACCACACCCTCTTCGGGAATGTGATAGCGGCGAAACCGGTTTGGACGTTTCATATCCAACACGATTTCTTCGTAGACTAACAGTTCGTCGTGCAAGCACAAATTGTAGCTATTGGGGTTGAGCTGTTTTTCATCGAACGGATCGATGTCGATGTCATTCCCGAGATGCTTTTTAATTTCACTTCCGGTGAGAATCATAGTTCTACTGCAACCTGGAATTAATGTGGGACGGGGCGACCGGACATCAAGTTAATTGTTTGCGAGGCCAAGTGCAACGCTGTTGCAATCATTTGATTGCAGGCAAGCCAACTCGGGGGCAGTTTTTCAACAACGGGCATTTCGTACACTGCGGCCTGCGGGCAATGCAAATTCGGCGGCCGTGATGAATGAGTCTGTGCGAGAAGTTAATCCATTCCTTTTTGGGCAAAATTGCGATTAAGTCGCGTTCGATAATAATTGGGTTCTTACTGGTCGTTAGCCCTAGCAGATTACAGATTCGTTTTACGTGCGTATCGACGACGACCCCGCTGGGGATGCCAAAGCAAGTTCCCAAAACGACATTGGCCGTTTTTCGCCCGACGCCCGGTAACGCCACTAATGAATCGAGGTCGGTAGGCAGTTCGCCGTTGTGCTCTTTGACCAATTTTTTGGCCATTGCCCGCAGGTTGTTTGCTTTCGCCCTAAAAAAACCGGTCGATTTGACAATTTTCTCAACCGCCGGTTGACTGGCCTTCGCCAGTTTTTCAGGGGTGGGATATTTTTCAAAGAGCTTGGGCGTCACCATATTCACCCGCTCGTCGGTGCATTGGGCCGACAAAATGGTGGCTGCGAGTAATTGGAATGGGCTGTCATGCGTTAACGCGCAGTCTGCTACGGGGTAGGCCTTGGTTAACCCGCGCACGATTTTGCGGGCATGTTTCTTTAAGTCAACAGCCTGCGCGTTAGAATCGGACTTCACAATCACTTCTCCCAATATTCACTTCACATTCACATGGACAGTCGATTTTCACAGCCTGTAGAATAGTTCGATATGGAACCGAGTGGTAATTCTATTTGGCCAGCTACGGCAATTAAAGAATGGATTCAATTTGATGCAAGAAGAACTTCCCGAACAATACCTTGAAGGACTACGGCTTTTCAATGAAGAAGACTTTTTTGAATGTCACGATGTTTTGGAAGAACTGTGGAATGAAGTGATCGGCGAAGAAAGGCTGTTCATCCAGGGAATGATTCAGGCGGCGGTCGCGTTGTTTCATTTCGGTAACGAAAACATGGGCGGTGCCCGCAAACTGTACAACTCGGCCCGTGAAAAACTAATCCAGTACGATTCGCCCTATATGGGTATCGATTTACAACAATTTCTACAAGACTTCCAATTCTGCTTTCAGGAACTCTCAGAGTGGAAAGACGGCTATCCGTCTCATTTGCGTCTGAGAGACGAACGAGTTCCAAAAATTAAAATGCCAGACACCGAGAACACACCATGAATTTTCCTTTTTCATTCGAGAATGAACTGTCCACCTTCCAGGGGACCGCGCCGCTATTTCCATTGCCGAATACCGCGCTGTACCCCAATTCGTTACTGCCGCTGCACATTTTCGAACATCGGTATCGCACGATGGTTGATGATGCGTTAGATGGGCCAAAGCTCATTGCCTTGGGTTTGCTTCAGCCGGGCTGGGAAGAGAATTACCTTGAGAAAGGTGCCCCCGTTGAAAGTATGGTTTGCTTGGGGCACATTACCGCAGAGCAAAAATTGTCCGATGGCCGTTATTATTTAATGCTCAACGGCATCTCGCGGGCCCGGCTGTTGCACGAAATCGATACCGACTTGCCTTACCGAGTGGCCAATTTAGAACTTTGCGCTGACATTTGCAGCGACCAGCCTACGATCAACCGAGAGCACCGCCGTCAGGAATTACTGACGGCGTTCCGGTCCCTCTTTCCGGAAGTCGATCTCGATACAATTTTGATTCAAGCGATGGACTCTGAGGTTCCGCTAGGCACCATGTGCGATGTGCTGGCGTCTTCAATGTCGCTTGAACCAGTTTGGGCAAAACAATTTTTGGAAGATTTGGACGTCGATTCCAGAAGCGACACGATGCTAGCCTACTTGAAACAGCTTTCTCGCGAGAAGACACCTTCCAACGGCCTAGAGAATTTCCCGCCTAAATTCAGCCTCAATTGACAGGCTTGTCAGCTAGACGATCTATGACCCAGGAATTACGTTTTCCCGACAGAATTCGTGATGCCGAAGACTGCCTATTCGAGGGTGAACCAGCTAGAATTGACTGAGATGAAGCTTTACCAGTCAGAAACCAGCTTTTCAGATCGAAGAACTCTTTTATGTGTAGTGCAACAACGCCCGACCAAGATGCCTGTGTCGGCTCTCAAAATGAGAATCCCGACGATGCCGAAACCGCAAAGCCGGTCGAGATGGACCTACCGCGGATTGAACGCGCCGTTCGCGAAATACTATTGGCGATCGGCGAGGATCCTGATCGTTCAAGCCTAGTCGAAACGCCTGCCCGTGTGTCTCGTATGTACGCGGAACTGTTTTCCGGCCTGCATTCCGACCCGAGCCGTCATCTACAGAAATGTTTTGAAGAAGAACAATACGACGAACTAGTGCTCGTACGTGATATCAGCTTCAACAGCATGTGCGAGCATCACCTGTTGCCCTTCATGGGGGTGGCGCATGTCGGCTACGTTCCTCGTGGTAAAGTTGCCGGGCTGAGCAAGCTGGCCCGCGTTGTGGAAGAAGTTTCTCATCGTCCGCAAGTGCAAGAACGCATGACCCACCAAGTGGCCGATTTGCTAAACAACGAACTCGACGCCAAAGGGGTCGTTGTGGTCATTGAAGCCGAGCACACCTGCATGACCATCCGAGGAATCCGCAAGCCGGGCAGCCTGACGGTCACCAGTGCCGTGCGAGGCCTTTTCAAATCGAATCAGTCGAGCCGCGCCGAAGCGATGGCCTTGATCAACCGGAAGTAACCGCCCGGTTGTGGAATACAGATGATTGCCCAATTCACCCTAAGATTAATCTGCGGAATCAGCTTGATGTGGGCCGTTATGCCTCGCAACCAAGTAACTTCTGGCTTCTTTCGCATTCAAATGTTGTTGGTGATGGCGCTGAGTGTTTTGTCTGCCTTGGCCATCCATCAGTTTGAACAGCCGGTTGAATCATCGACCGTTCTCTCAAGTACAAATAGCTTCGTCGGCTGCGTCGTTCTTGCAGCAGCCTCGTTTTTGGGTTCGGTGTTTTGGACACTGGAACGTCGGCAAGCAGGAACCGTTCAGGTCTTCTGTGTGGCGGCCCTTTCAACAATTGTATTGTTACTGTCATTCGTTTCGCTGGCAGAAATCCAGTCGGTTGAAGGAATATTATTTGTACTTTCCGAATTCTCAGCAGCGTCACTGTTAGGTGCCGCGATGACGGGCATGCTGCTGGGGCACTGGTATTTAACATCCCCCACCATGTCGACCGCGCCGTTGAATCGAATGACCGTACTATTCGGGGTAACCGCCTTGTTGCGACTGTTTGTTGCCGGTGGTGGCCTTTTAATGGCAGGCGACCAATTGAGCGGGCAAACCCATTTAATGTGGTTGAGTCTGCGATGGACTGCGGGAATTGTTGGCCCGCTTGTGTTGAGCGTCATGATTTGGCGGATATTGAAGTTCAAAAACACGCAGTCGGCCACAGGCGTTTTTTTTGCAGGCGTAATTCTCACATTTATTGGTGAATTGACCGCCGACTTGTTGTTTCGAGACCTGCACATTCCGCTTTGAACCGGTACAGTATTATTACATGGGGCGAAAAGCCCATCTCCTTACGTAGTTTCATGGTTTGAAATGATACCGAAATGCAATTGAGTTTTAAGTGTCGCCATTGCAATCAGACGAACTTGGTTGACCTCACTGCCGAGTCTGACCGAGTTCTGTGCGATCGATGTAAGGCAGCCCGCCCCATCAAGGAAGCCGACCTTGAAAACGAAAAACCACAACGGTGTTTGGCATGCGGCTGCAACGATTTATGGCGACAGAAAGATTTTCCCCAAGGGCTTGGTATACTGATTGTCGCAACGGCGGCCATTCTAAGTACCATCGCCTGGGCGAAAATGGAACCGACAATTGCCATCGGAATATTGATGGGTTTCGGTTTGTTTGATTTCCTGTTGTATTTTTTCCGAAAAGATGTCCTCGTTTGTTATCGATGCCAGGCGCAGCATCGACGAGTCGCCCTTGATGAATCGGACCCACGATTCGATTTGGAAATTAATGAGCGGTATCGGCAAGAAGCAATCCGCCTTGAAGAGTCTAAAAAAACTTAACTTTTCCCACACGCTGACAACTCAATTCACTTCTAACTTTTCCTGACTGCCGAAATCTTGGCTGACTGAAGGAACGAGTGTGAACGAACAACAAATACAAATTGCTGAAGACCTTTCAGGGTTAATGGCAGGTGAGGTGCGGTGCGATGCACTGGCCGTCTCCATGTATTCCAGCGATGCCAGCCTGTTTCAAATCCAACCGCTGGGAATTGCCTTCCCCAAAAATCGCGAAGACGTTGTCGTGATCGCCCGGTATGCGGAAGAGCAAAACATCCCGCTCATCGCCCGAGGGGCAGGCACCAATGTAGTCGGGGCCGCGTTGGGGAAAGGCTTAATCGTCGATTTCTCTCGGCACATGCACACCATCGAAGCCATCGGGGTCGATACCGTGCGTGTTCAACCGGGGGTTGTGCTGAACCAATTGAACAAAGCCTTGAAAGAACGCGGCCAATATTTCCCGCCTGACCCTTCCAATGCCAATGTCACAACCATCGGCAGTATGTTAGCCGTCGATGCGGCCGGTTCACATGCCGCCCGAGTCGGATCGACCCGAGACCATATTCTCAATTTAGAAATTGTACTTCCGGGCGGACACGTTTTAGAAATTGGCAACGAACGTCTCGATATTTTGCAAACGCCCGCCGCCCAACCTGCCAATATGCCAGTCCTGATAGGAGAAGATGAACCGAGCCTTCATGACCAAGGCCTGAAAAGAACCATTATCAGCAAGCTGGTCAAAATCATTTCGGACAACGAAAATCTTATCCGAAAACATCAGCCGCCGTTATTAAGAAATTGCAGCGGTTATTTTTTGCGAGGCATCCTCGGAAACAACTCTTTGAACCTGCCCCGCTTGCTGGCCGGTTCGGAAGGCACTTTGGGGCTAATCACCTCGGCGACGTTACACACGTCGCCATTACCGCCTCACCGCGGGGTTGTCTTAATTCTGTTTGGTCAGATGGAAGCAGCCATCCAAGCCGTGCAAGCCATCATTCCACAGCAACCCAGCGCCTTTGATTTACTCGACCGGCGATTATTGAATTTAGCCCGTGAAGCCGATCCGCGTTTTGAAAAAATGATTTCTCCGCACGCTGAGGCCGCTCTCATTGTTGAGCAGTTGGGATTTAGCTCGGAACAAGTTGCCGACCGACTTCAGATGGTGATTCGCAGCGTTCGCAGCATCAACCAGCGAGCCATTATCGCACACGAAGCCTATGAACCCGAGGATGTCGATTTCTTGTGGTCACTGCCTCAGAAAGTGGTCGCGTTACTTTCACGGCTCAAAGGACAAATTCGCCCGTTGCCCTTTGTTGAAGACATTGCTGTGCCCCCCGATTCACTCCAAGATTTTTTAGTGCAGTCGCAAAAGGTAATGCAAAAGTACAAGGTCACAGCGTCGTTGTACGCGCATGCTGCCTCAGGCCAGCTACATATCCGCCCCTTCCTCCCAACACCAATTCCCCAAGATACAGCTGTGATGGAAAATTTGGCCAGCGAACTTTACCAGGCAGTCTTTTCGGTGGGAGGCACGATCAGTGGTGAGCATGGTGACGGCATCGCGCGGACGGCCTACGTTCAAAACCAATACGGACCAATGTTTCCTATTTTCCGCCAAGTGAAAGATTTATTCGACCCGCACAACCTTTTAAACCCCGGTAAGATTATCAGTGATGACGAACGGCTGGCCACTCGATACCTGAGGCATCCCGCGCCGGCAATTCCGGATATTATCGACTTGCAGTTAAAATGGACGTCGGAAGAAATGGCTCAGGCTGCGTCACGCTGTAATGGCTGCGGCAGTTGTAAAACGAACGAGTCGACGTTTCGCATGTGCCCGCTGTTCCGGCTGAAACCAGAAGAAGATGCCAGCCCCCGCGCCAAAGCAAACGTAATTCGTGATCTGGCCTCGGGCGCAATCGGTCCCGATGAGATGACTTCTGCAGAAATGAAGGAGTTGTCCGATTTGTGTTTCAACTGCAAACAGTGTGAGCTGGAATGCCCGTCGAATGTAAAAATCGCTCAATTGATGATCGAAACAAAGGCCGCTTACGTTTCTGTTCACGGATTGAATCGAACCGATTGGTTATTATCACGGGCCCATTCTTTCGGAGCACTGGGCTGCACGATTGCGCCATTTGCCAATTGGGTCATCGGACATCCGCAAATTCGCTGGGTGCTCGACAAACTGTTGGGAATTGCCGAGAAGCGAAAACTGCCACAATTTGCCCGTCGTTCTTATTTGCGGTCGATGGATCGACGTTTGGCCAAAAAACCTCGCTTCGAAAAAAATCGAAAACCGGTTATCTATTTCGTCGATCATTATGCTAACTATCACGACCCCGAATTAGCCCGGGCATTTGTGGCTGTTTTGCAACATAACCGAATTCCAGTTTACGTGCCTCCCAATCAGGTGGCTTCAGGTATGGCAATGATTTCAGCCGGCGAACTTTCAGCTGCCAAACTACTAGCCGAAGAGAATATTCGAGAGTTGTCCGACTTAGCCAGAGACGGGTGCCCGATTGTTTGTACAGAACCCTCGGCTGCATTGGCACTCAAGGAAGAATATCCGCAACTTCTCGATAGCCTCGATGCGACAACTGTGGCCGACCGGACAATCGAGGCAGGGGCCTATTTGCTGGATTTGCACCAAGCAGGCCTGCTAAAAACCGATTTCAACCCCTTAAAATTGGATGTGGCCTACCACACCCCCTGCCATTTACGGGCATTAGGCGACGAAACCCCCTTCAAAACATTGCTATCTTTGATTCCCGGACTACAAG
>Ga0115002_10006656_pt1 | contig 13231 bp, 13 predicted proteins | sample ArcticOcean_MG_C_8_FD_89576 | JGI IMG/M metagenome (GOLD analysis project Ga0115002, IMG submission 89576) | Marine microbial communities from western Arctic Ocean - ArcticOcean_MG_CB11_86 | ecosystem: Environmental > Aquatic > Marine > Oceanic | place: Arctic Ocean: Canada Basin | collected...
CAGAAACCCTCGCTACGGCGGGGGTTTTTGTGTTTTGGGCGGTCCGGGTCTGCCCGATTCGACAGCGCGTCCGGGCAATAAAAAAGGGCAGTCCGTAATCGGACTGCCCTTTCTCGTTCAGATCTTTGTTGCGGAGTTAGTGGGCGTGACCGCCGCCGCCGCAGGCGCAACCACCACCACCGCCGCCACATCCGCCGCCACCACCACCACCGCAGGCGCAGCCGCCGGCCTGGGCGTGTGGGTCTTGCTCTGCCTGTGCGCCGCCGCCGCAGCCACAAGCGCCGCCGCCACATCCGCCAGCACTGGTGGCGAAGTTCGGGTTGGAGATTACAAATCCGCTGCGCTCCAGGCCGTCGACATAGTCGATGCTTGATCCCTGCAATAGCGGGGAACTCTCGGCGTCAACGACGATCTTTACGCCGAAGTACTCGACGAGGGTATCGTTTTCGGCTGGCGTCTCTTCCAGTCCGAGAATGTACTCCACACCACCCGCGTCACCCGGTGCGAGAGAAATCCGGATAAGACCATCATCGGCATCCTGTTCGGCAAGTACTTCCTTGAATTTTGAGGAAGCTGCCTCAGTAACCGTGAGAAGGGTCGAGTTCTCGATCACCATGTAGTTCTCCGTATCTCCAGATAGTCAAATACAACCACTCAGGTCATTGTACGCAATGTCATCGAGTAATCGCGCTTTTTCTCGTGATTAACGCATTACGTCACAATATATCTCATTTGTGTCACATATCGTATACTAATAGTTCCAAGAGGCACTAACGTGGCGTAACATGACGTATGTAACTTTAGTAACGAATGGTTCCGTAGCTACCATCCGATTATTCGCCCGGTATCGCAATCGGGGAATCGCCTAAAGGTCATATACCCGGTGGGTAGTTCCCTCAGTATTAGCTTTTCTGGGAACCGGACTCCACTGATTTACCTCACATCGATATTCAACATTTGAATGGGGAACCACTCGCGCATGGATGAGCTAGACCGACAGATCATCACAATTCTTGAGAAAGACGGCCGCGCCGCCAACGCAACGATTGCTCGCGAGGTTGGCGTCAGTGAGGGAACAGTTCGCAGGCGGCTGAAGCGCCTGATCGGCGACGAAATTATTAAGGTGATGGCCTTCCCGGACCCCAAGGCTCTTGGATTCGAGTCCGAGGCGCTCATCGGCGTCCAGGTGGACCCGGACAAGATGGACCAGGTTGCCACAGAGCTTTCCAATCTGGAGAACACGCGCTGGGTGGCGTTGGCGACCGGTACCTTCGACATCTTCGCCTGGGCGATACTGCCGGACGCCGAAAAGCTGGGGCGCTTTCTCCGTGAAAAGGTTGGCGTGATCCCGGGCGTGCGTCGTACCGAGACGTTCGTGACCCTGGCGATCCGCAAGCGGGACTACGGCCTCCCGGTCGCCTGGTAGGTCGGTCAGCGCCCGAGAGTTTCGGTTCACGCCGGATCTCCGGGTGATCTGGCATCGGGGCTTGCGGTAAGCCCTCAAAGACCAGAGACTTTCTACTTAGCTTGTCGTCAAACGGTTCGCGGCGGGTTGACCTTTTCCATATACAGGAGCATTGATGACCACCGCGGTCTCCAGACAAAATCGCACACTCATAGATGCCCTCGTCCCGTACAGAGGCATCTGGGTGGACATCGCGACAATCATCGTCGGAAGCCTCGTGATTGCGGCGTTCGCTCAGCTCAAGTACACCCTCCCGACAACGGCCGTTCCGATCACCGGCCAGACCTTTGCGGTCTTGCTTGTTGCGGCCACCGTTGGGTCCAAAAGAGGCGGACTTGCGGCGGTTCTGTATCTGTTTGAGGGTTCCGCCGGACTGCCTTTCTGGGCCGGCGGCTCGTCGGGCGCGATCTGGAGCATCGTTTCCGGCGGCTACATCGTCGGATTCGTCCCGGCCGCTTTCGTGGTTGGATACCTGGCCGAGCGAGGCTGGGACCGCGGTCCGTGGCTTATCGTTGCGCTGGTACTCGCCAACGCCGTGATCTACATCCCCGGACTCTGGTGGTTGGGCCACGAACTGGGCACAAGTTACGGAAAAACCCTGGAGTTCGGTCTCTGGCCGTTCATTCTGGGCGACCTGGCGAAGATCGTGCTCGTATCACTGGCGTTGCCGAGCGCCTGGACTCTCTACGACCGATACGATCCCCGTTCTGGGCGCGGATCGGATCCCGACGGTAATCTGTAGGGGTCCGGTCGTCCTCTCTGGTCGCTGGACACCACGCCGTTAATCACTTCCTGTAAGGCCGGAACGTCCCGGTTTGACGCACACATATCCGGCCTTGACGTAATCGGGCCAATCGCGGGGAACAGCCAGATGTATCGAGACATGACCTGCGGCGAGCCGCGCCAGACAGACTCCGGCAAAATAGTCACCCTCTCCGGTTGGGTGCACCGACGCCGTGATCACGGGGGGCTTACGTTCATCGACCTCCGAGACTTCTCGGGCCTCATGCAGGTGGTGTTCAACGAGGACACCGCCGGGGACGCCCACACACTCGCCGGTGATCTGAGGAGCGAGTGGGTCGTACAGATCAAAGGCACCGTGCAGGAACGCCGTGCTGGCGCCGAAAACCCTGACCTTGCGACCGGATCGGTCGAGTTGATCGCGTCCGAACTTACGGTCCTGAACCGATCCGAAACGCCGCCGTTCGAGATAGAAGATGACCTCAACGTCGCCGACGAGACCCGTCTCAAGTACCGATTTGTGGACCTCCGCAGGCCGCGGATGTACAAGAACTTGAAGCTGCGCCATGACGTGATCCAGTCAGCCCGTACCTACATGGTGGGTGAGGGTTTCCTGGAGATCGAGACGCCTATCCTGCTGAAGTCGACCCCTGAGGGCGCTCGTGACTATGTCGTGCCGAGCCGGGTCCACCCCGGAACGTTTTATGCGCTCCCACAGTCACCACAGCAACTGAAACAGTTGTTGATGGTCTCCGGAGTGGACCGCTATTTCCAGTTCGCTCACTGCTTCCGGGACGAGGACCTTCGTGCGGACCGCCAACCGGAGCACACCCAGATCGACTTTGAAATGTCGTTCGTTGAGCAGGAAGACGTGTTGCAGGTACTCGAAGGCCTGTACACGACGATGGTGGCGGAGACCCGGCCTGATCTGCAGGTGCCGACACCGTTCCAGCGCATGACGTACGCAGAAGCGATTGAGAGATACGCGACGGACAAGCCGGACGTTCGTTTTGGCATGGAGGTTTCGCGGCTCACGGATGTCGTGGCTAACTCAGGATTCGGCGTATTCGAATCTGTGGTGTCCTCCGGCGGGGCGATCCGAGCGATTGTCGCGGCGGGCTGCGCTGACTACACGAGGCGGCAGACGGATGAGTTGATCGAGTTCGTCAAGAGCAGCGGCGCTCAGGGCCTGATCCCGATGCACATCTCGGCGAGCGTAGCCAGCCTGGACGAAGTGACGCTGGATGACATCCGCTCTCCCATCCGCAATCACGTTTCGCTGGAGACGCTGAAGGACATCGCAAAGGCAGCTGGAGCGGGACCGGGCGATCTTATTTTGATCATCGCCGGGACTGAGGGCGTCGTAAACACCGCCATCAGCAACCTGCGGGGCGAGATGGGACGTCGGCTTGAGCTGGCTGATCCCAACGTCTTCAATTTTGTATTTGTCGTCGACTTCCCGCTGTTTGAGTGGGACGAAGACCGTAACGGTTGGGCTGCGATGCATCACGTGTTCACCTCTCCGCGCCAGCAGGATGTCGGGTTGTTGGATACCGACCCGGGAGCCGCGCTCGGCCAGTTGTACGATCTCGTACTGAACGGCGTTGAGCTAGGCAGCGGGAGCATCCGCATAATCAATCGTGCTGTGCAGGAGAAGGTGTTCGAGTTGATCGGACACTCTGCGGAGCAGGTTGAGGAGAGGTTTGGCCAGTTGCTGCGTGCGTTTGAGTACGGAGCGCCGCCCCACGGCGGGATGGGCCTCGGCCTGGACCGAATTGTGATGTTGCTTGCGGGAGAGGACAACATCCGGGAGGTAATCGCTTTCCCGAAAACACAGGCTGCGGTAGATCCGTTGTTCGACGCCCCCGGCGCGATCACGGATGAGCAGCTAAAGGAGTTGTCGATTCGCGTAGTCGATTCTGGCGGATAACAGCAGCCCGTAAAGGGTAGAGGCACCGCTGCCGTGAATAGCGTATTCGCGGTGATATAATTTGGGACACCCTCCAATCGTGAGCCGAGGGTTTTCGCGGCACGGGAGAAATCGAATTTTGAAGGTCACCCAGGACGAGGTCGTGGACCGGCAGGCGTTGCTCCACGTTGAGATCGAAGACGAACGGCTTGAAACGCACCTCCAGCGTGCGTATCAGAAGCTCGTCCAGCGGACCACCATTCCGGGCTTTCGTAAGGGCAAAGCGCCCCGAAGATTGTTCGAGCAGATGGTCGGTCGGTCGGTGCTGGTTGAAGAGGCGCTCGAAACGCTTGTTCCCGACGCCGTTGCGGCAGCGATCGAGCAAGAGGATATCGACTCGTACGGAACGCCACGTGTGAGCGTCACAGAGTACGAACCGGTCCCGAAGCTTGACGTCACTGTGCCTCTTAGGCCAACAGTGAACCTCGGCGATTACGCCGGGCTTGATCTGGAAGAAGAGCTGGAAGAGGTGACGGACGAGCAGGTGGACGAGGCCGTTGAGCAGGCCCAACTCAGGCTCGCCACATGGGACCCGGTGGAGCGTGCGCTTGAGACCGGCGATCTCGCCGTGCTTACCGTCCTCGGCAAGGCGGGGGACGAAGAGGTGCTGAACGGCGATAACGTTGAGTTCATCCTCAGCGAGGACAGCCAGACACCCATCCCCGGATTTACCGATGCGATCATCGGCATGGAGTCCGGCCAGACCAAAGAGTTCACGCTCGACATCGCTGAGGATTTTCCGGGCGAACAGGTCGCCGGAAAGACTGTCGAATGCAAAGTGGAGTTGTTTGAAGTCAAGTTCCACAACCTGCCCGATATCGACGATGACCTCGCCCGCAGCGTCGGAGAGGGTTACGAGTCGCTAGATGAGATGAAGACGGGACTGCGGACGCAGTTTGAGGAGACGGCAAGTACCGCCGCCCAGCGACAGCTGCAGGAGAAGATCCTGGATGCGCTGCTGGAAACGAGCGAGTTCGATATCCCGCCGCTCATCGTTGAGCACGAAGCGGAACACGTACTGAATGACCAGCAGCAAGCCTTGGCCCGCTATCAGGTCTCGATGCAGGACTATATGCAGAACGCCGGAAAGAGCGGCGAGGAGCTTCTTGAAGAGGCCAGGGAATCCGCCCTGACGCGACTGAAGCGAACGCTTCTTATTGAAGAGGTCGCAAAAGTCGAGGAGATCGAGGTCTCTGACGAAGAAGTGGAGGCCGAGATTGAAACCCTGTTGGCGAACGCCGGACCCCAGGCTGATCGATCTCAAGTCGAGTCCGATGAGGCGCAAGCCTCGATCAGATCGATGGTTCTGAGACGAAAGTCCGTCGAAAAGCTGGCGGAGATAGTACAGTCAACGGGAGGGACGTCCGCGAAGGCCGCATCGACAGACACTGAGGCCACCGCGGACGAAAACGAAAACACGGACGAAGACTCCCCTAAATCCTCAGGCGAGTCTGACGACTAATCCGTGTATTGGGTCCGTGAACAAGCACGAATACACCGCACGCATACGCAGAAACCAAGCCAGCTTGTAGTACTACCGATCGGGACAACCCGGTCAATTGGATAAAGGACACCTGAATGCTGATGAGGCCCGAAGATTCAATGCAGCGTCCCGAAGACATCGTTCCGATGGTCATCGAGACAGGCGCACGCGGCGAACGAGCCTTCGACATATATTCGCTCCTGCTGAAGGAACGGATTATCTTCCTTGGCACCCCGATCAACGCCCAGGTGGCGAACGTGATCGTCGCCCAGCTGCTGTACCTGGACCGGGAAGACCCAGACCGGGACATCAACATGTACATCAACTCACCCGGTGGGGTGATCTACGACGGTCTGGCGATCTTCGACACGATGCAGATGCTTCGGGCCGATGTATCCACGATCTGCGTGGGCGCCGCTGCCAGCATGGGCACGATCCTTCTGGCAGCAGGTCAGAAGGGCAAGCGTTACGCCCTGCCAAACTCCACGATCCACATGCACCAGCCACTTGGCGGAGCACAGGGTCAGGCAAGTGATATCGAGATCCACGCCCGGGAGATTCTGCGGTTGCAGGACACCTTGCGCGGGATTCTTGTCGATACCACGGGACAGCCATACGACACGATCGCCCGGGATACCGACCGCGACCGATTTATGACGTCTGATCAGGCGGTTGAGTACGGCATCATCGATGAGGTCCTCAAGAAACCTGAAGATGCGGCCGAAGGTGACAGCCAGGCAGCCGATTAACTCACCCATCTAAAAGCTTGCCATATGGCCGGGGCGCTGCGCTCGTAAAAGGCGTCAGGCTCCGGTCGGCGAAGGCTCGGTAGAGGCGATGACAACAGACTTTCCACAAGGCCCAGAAGGTCCCGGCGGCCAGCCGCCGGAGACTTACGTTTGTTCTTTTTGCGGTAAATCGCAGCAGGCGGTAAGGCGGCTCATAGCTGGCCCGTCAAAGATATTTATCTGCGACGAGTGTGTGGACCGGTGCCACCAGATCATCGCCGATGATCAGGCGCCGATCGCAGCCATCCCGCACGGCCAGCCTCGTACTCCACGCGACATTTTCGAGCGGCTCAATGAATACGTGATCGGCCAGGAACGGGCCAAGCGTGTTGTTAGCGTGGGCGTTTACAACCACTACAAGCGAGTGTGGCGTCCGGTCCCGGATTCCGATATCGAGCTGGCGAAGACGAACATCATGCTGGTCGGCCCGACGGGCTCCGGAAAGACGCATCTCGCACAGACTCTCGCCCGGATCCTGGACGTTCCGTTCGCCATTACGGACGCAACGCCACTTACCGAGGCCGGCTACGTCGGCGAGGACGTTGAGAACATTCTCCTGCGTCTTATCCAGGCTGCGGACTTCGATATCTCCCGCGCCGAGCAGGGGATTATCTACATCGACGAGATCGACAAGATCGCCCGGAAAGCGGCAAACCCATCGATCACGCGTGACGTTTCGGGTGAGGGCGTCCAGCAGGCTCTTCTTAAGATCCTTGAGGGATCGGTCGCAAGCGTTCCGCCGCAAGGCGGGCGTAAGCACCCCCATCAGGAATTCATTCAGATCGACACCACGAACATTCTGTTCATACTCGGTGGCGCTTTCGAAGACCTGAACTCGGTGATCGAACGACGGCTTTCGTCCGGTTCGAGCATGGGCTTCGGCAGCAGCGGCGTGAACCACACGACCGAAGAAAATCAAGATCAGATCTACACGCAGGTCACGCCTGAAGACTTGCTCGAGTACGGGTTCATCCCGGAGTTCATTGGCCGCGTGCCGTTGAGCGTCGGGCTGTCTGACTTGAGCGAATCGCAGTTGGTACAGGTGCTCACCGAGCCGCGAAACGCGCTCGCCAAGCAGTATCAGGCTTTGTTTGAGATGGACGAGGTGGAGCTTGTGTTCACGCCGTCTTCGCTTGACGCGATGGCATCTGACGCAAAGAAGCGACGCGCCGGAGCTCGTGGGCTACGTGCCATTCTCGAAGAGACGCTGCTCGACATCATGTACGAGATACCGTCGATGGATGCCGTAGCGAAATGTATCATCGATGCACCAACCGTCACAGACGGTGAGCCGCCGGTGCTGCTCGATAGTGAGGGCGCCAGAGTAGATTTCGAGATGCCGGAGCGACCAGCGGCATAGTCGAGAGCTTGAAAGATCGGGGAGACCAGAACGTTAATGAATAACGGGGCTTCGACGCTGACGCGTCGTGGCCCCGTTTTCGCGGACGCCAATTACCCGAGACGTTAATCCGGGTCACTAGTCCAGCGTTATGCCCGGCTCTATCTCGTCGGTAAGGTCCAGCGCATCATCCCGCCCCGCGGAGTTGAGGTTGATTCTGCCATCGCCTATCGCTGCGAGGGTTGCTACGAGCAGGGGGCGCTCACGTTCCACGCCTGAAGCACGGATTGCTTTAAACAGTGGAAGTTCTTCGCCCGGATCAGCCTGAAGCGCTTCGATCGTCCTCTCACCGATTTCTGACCACGCGTCTGCGTAGTCCTGGCCTGAAAGAGGAAATCGGCAGTAGGCGACGACCGGTCCAAGGTCCAACGCTTCCGTCGCCACGTGGATCATCACGCCGGACTCGTTCGCGCTGGTACGAATCAGCTCCCAGACAACCTGGTCGATCATGCCGATCGGCCCGCCCGGGAGTGCGGGGTGCAGGTTGACCATGATGAAGTGCTGACACAGGACCGGAGCGATGAGCATGTAGCCGGCGGTAACGGACACATCTACCGAGTAGGGTTCAAGCAGCTCAAGAACCGCCTCGTCAAACTTCCCGCGTAGCTCAGACCATGGGGCCCGCCCGTTATCGGTCCTGAACCTCTGCGATGAGAGCGTGACCAGCGGAATACCTCGTCCCTCGACGAGGTCCATATAGCGATCAGTGCCTTTATGCTGCCCGCGCTCGCGATTAACGAACACAAACTCAATCTGTGCGTTCAGCGCGCCTGAATCGATCGCCTCTAGAGCGGCGGTTAACAGGCCGCTAGAGCCCGCTCCGCGCCCGGTGGAGAACCATCCCAGCTTCAGCGGGGCGCCGGGGTTCTGTGTGTCAACGCTGATCATCTGGGCTGCCACCTGGGCTATTCGTCAAAATCGTCTGGTTCGTCGTCAGACTCTTCGGGCACGAACCGCATCTGTTCTGCGAACGCGGACTGAAGGCGGGTCACCTTGAGCTCGGTCGCCGACAAAAGCTCGTTGCAACGCTTTACCAGCCCCATACCTTCCTCGAACAGGCGTGTCGAATCGTCGAGGGAGAGCGGTCCTGTCTCAAGCTTGCGTACAGCGTCCTCCAGCAGGGAGAAAGCGTCTTCAAAGTTTGCCGGTTCCTGATCCGTTCCTGGATCGGCGTCCTGTTGTGCCCGTCTGGGACTCATGTGTTGTTCGTTCCTGTCGTGTGGAGTTCGGTTACCGGTTGGGATGGATCGCAATCGCCGAGTCTGGATTTCAGGTTATCAGCGCGTGGACTGGCCGTCACCGCGTCGTGGTCGCACCTCTGTCGTCTCTGCGCTCACCTCGCCGTCCGCCAGGGCCAGGTCGAAAGAGTCGCCCGGGGCGAGGTCTGCAACGGAACTGACTATCGACCCATCTTCTCCCCTGACGACTGCGTAGCCGCGGGAGAGGATTGCTGAAGGATCCAGGGCGGATAACTGTAGCTCCAGTGATCTGAGGCGCTCTCTATGGATCGCCAGGGATTGTCCGAGCGCCTGACTGGCGGCCCTGAGAAGTTCGTCAACACGCTGTCTTGGATGCCTGGTTTCTGGTGCGAGAAACGCCAGGCGATCGACGGCCTGTTCGAGCCGCATTCGATAATCCCCCACCTGGCGAGATGCCCGGTCCGAGAGTCGGTTGGCGAATCCGGCCACGGCGGCGGACATTTCGCGCCGGTCTGGAACCACGATCTCGGCGGCTGCGGACGGGGTCGGAGCCCTCACGTCCGCGACGAGATCGGCAATGGTGACGTCTGTCTCGTGTCCAACACCGCTCACGACCGGTATTTCAGATCCGAAGATGGCCCGTGCCACGATCTCCTCGTTAAAGGCCCACAGGTCCTCAAGGGAACCGCCACCTCGGGCTACGATGATGACATCAATGCCCGGGTCCAGGTTGAGCGCACCTATCGCTTCCACGATGCCCGGGGCGGCGGCGTCACCCTGTACCGCCGTCGGCGCTAGAACCAGCTCGACCAGAGGATAGCGGCGTTGCAGGACGTTCGTGATGTCCTGAATGACTGCACCTGTTGCAGAGGTCACTACGCCGATACGCTTCGGAAATGGCGGGAGTTCACGTTTGCGTGCGACGCCGAAGAGGCCTTCAGAGTCCAGTTGCCGTCTTAGCGCTTCGAACGCCTGCTGGAGCGCGCCGACGCCTTCCGGTTTGACCATGTCGACGTAGAACTGGAGGTCGCCTCGCACCGTGTAGATGGAGACGCGGCCGTGAGCGAGGACCTCGTCGCCGTTCTGAAGGAACTCAGAGCCACGTGCGGGTCTGAACTGTACGCACCGCATCGCCCCTTCTGCGTCGCGGAGCGTGAAGTAGTGGTGCCCGGACCCGGCCCGGACGTGGTTCGAGACCTCGCCCCTTACCCAGAGATCGGAGAGGCTGAGGTCAGCCTCAAGCAGATCCTTCAGATAGGTAGCGACCTGAGAGACCGTATATGCAGTCTGCGTAGTCATAGGGCCCATAGGGCGATTATTTGAATCAACTTATCGCCGTTGGATGTGTTGATCGCATCCGGATGATGGGGTTTTTGATCGGCCGACCCCAGTGGGGCGTTTATCTGAATAGACTTATTGCGCAGTTAGACGTTTAGATCGCCGACAATCTCTGTCTGTATTTCTGCCCGGTCCGCTAGTCTCGGACTCGTTCCAGGTACTCGCCGGATCGGGTGTCTACCTTGAGCACTTCGCCCTCGCTGACAAACAGGGGCACCGTCACCGAGATCCCGGTCTCCAATTTGGCCTGCTTGGTTGCACCGGTCGCCGTGTTGCCGGCCACGGCCATCTCCGTCTCCACGACCGTGAGGTTTACGGTGATCGGCGTTTCCACCTGAATGACGCTGCCTTCATAGAAGAGCAGGTCCAAACTATCGCCTTCCCTGATGTAGTTCAGGGCATGGCCAAGGGCCTCTTCCATGACCGGAAACTGGTCAAAAGTCTCATTGTCCATAAAGGTGTGGAGGTCGCCATCTGAGTAGAGGAACTGCGACGACCGACGGTCCATGGGAGCAACCGTGAGCTTGTGGTTGCCGTGTACTTTGCGCTCGAACACGTTACCTGTCTTGACGTTTCGCAGCTTCATCGTGAGGGTCGGAGGGGCCTTCGGCGCCTGGCGATGCTGCCACTCCATGATCGTGTACACCTCTCCCTCGAAGAGGATACTCATGTTTCGTTTAATCTCACTTGAGCTGATGGTCATTTCTGGTCCTTGGAAACGTACTGTTTGGAATTAGTAGCTTGTGGTGACGCCGTCGCACGGTGTCGTTGTGATCGTTTGCAGGGAGTTTAAGTCTCTATCTTGGGAGCGTGGCTGAGCACTCGAGCCTTGCCGTTTTCCAGCACGACGACGTCCTCTATCCGAACGCCGCCCCAGCCTGATATGTAGATTCCTGGTTCGATGGTAAACGTCATTCCATCTTCAAGTTTGGTTTCGACCCGGGATGCGACCCACGGAGCTTCGTGAACTTCCAACCCGACGCCGTGTCCGAGGCTGTGCCCGAACTCGTCGCCGTAGCCAGCTTCCACGATAACTGCTCGTGCAAGGTTATCGGCTTCGGCCCCTGTCATACCGGCCTCGACGCTCTCGATGGCGGTCAACTGCGCCGCAAGCACGGTGTCGTACACCTTCTTGAACTGATCGTCCGGCTCGCCTACGACCACGGTGCGTGTCAGGTCGCTGCAGTAACCCTGGTATCGAGCGCCCATGTCGATGACGATCGATTCGCCTTCCTGAATTTTACGGTCCCCGGCCCTGTGATGCGGGAGTGCGGCGTTGGGGCCGGAACCGACGATGGTCGGGAATGAAAGCGACTCGGCGCCCTGTTCCCGCACCGCCACTTCTATGCGCCATGAGATTTCGTCTTCGGTATCGCCGACGGCAATGGTTTTTGCGACCTCTGCGAATGCATGGTCTGCGATGTCGATCGATCGTTGAAGAAGCGCCAGCTCGTCGGAATCTTTGAACGCTCTTAACCCGAGCGGAACGCCGGTAGTCGGGATGAGATCGAGTTCGACCGCGTCGTTTTCTGATTCGGGGGTAGCGGCTTTAAATCTATCTAGAAGCTGGACCGTGACGTTGTCCGCCTCGAAACCGAGGCGTTTGATACCGAACTCGCCGAGGAGCCCGGGCAGCCAATCAAGACGGCCCGTAATTCTGTCTACACGATAGTCTGGCGCCTGGTTGCCGGCCTGCTCCGTGTAGCGGGAATCGGTGGCCAGCACCGCGCCTTCCTGCGTGATGAACAAATAGCCGGCGGTTCCCACAAAACCTGACAGGTAACGCCGGTTTTCGTCGTCGGTCACCAGCATTGCGTCGACGCCGAGTTCTTCAAACTTCGAGCGCAGGTTGTCGATCCGGCCGGCGATGGCGCTCAAGCTGCGCCGCCTTCCTGCAGGTGATGTGTCATGTGCTCCAACGCGTACAGGTATCCGCGCCAGCCGAGTCCAGCGACCTGTCCGACCGCAATCGGCGCTATGACCGAGTGTCGCCGGAACTCTTCCCGGGCGTGGATGTTGGACAGGTGAACCTCTATGAGTGGCAGGCCGGCGTCCCGCAGGGCGTCACCCAGGGAGTAGCCGACGCCGGTCAGGGCCGCCGGGTTGATGACGACGCCGTCAGCCCCGCCGGAATTTTCCTGGAGGAAATCGACGATCGCTCCCTCGTGGTTGGACTGGAAGAACTGAACATCTACACCAAGTTCGCTGGCGCGATCGGTTATCGCCGCCTCGATCTCGGGAAGCGTCATGCTTCCGTATTGACCGGGATCTCGGCGTCCGAGGTTGTTCAGATTGGGTCCGTTGATGACGAGTATTTTGGTCACGCGGTATCAGTTCTCCCGGCCCCGCAGGATACGCAGGCGTATTGCGGGCGGTGTCGTTTCGAGGCGTGTCGGCAGATAGGGTACAACGCCGGTAGGCATAGAAGCTTCCGGGGCGTCACTAAGTCCCGTAGCTCGCGCCCCCAACAGACCTCAGCACCGACGCCAAAAATCAGGCCGATACAACCGTATCGCGAAAATTAAATACGCCCCGCACGCGGGTGGGACTGGAGGTAGACCTTTCGGGCCTGTTCTGTGGAGACGTAAGTGTATATCTGCGTCGTGGCCGGGCTGGAGTGGCCCATCAGGTCCTGCACCACCCTGAGATCGGCTCCACCATCAAGCAGGTGCGTTGCGAAGCTGTGGCGGAGTGTATGAGTGTGGAATTTCGAATCGAGCCCAGCTTGCAGCGCATAGCGTTTTACCAGGCGCTCGACGCTTCTGGTGCTCAAGCGTCCGCCATATCGGTTCAGGAACAGAGCCGTTTGTGATTTCCGATTTGCCAGCTCTTCACGGGTTCTTTGGACG
>Ga0115002_10006661_pt1 | contig 13223 bp, 10 predicted proteins | sample ArcticOcean_MG_C_8_FD_89576 | JGI IMG/M metagenome (GOLD analysis project Ga0115002, IMG submission 89576) | Marine microbial communities from western Arctic Ocean - ArcticOcean_MG_CB11_86 | ecosystem: Environmental > Aquatic > Marine > Oceanic | place: Arctic Ocean: Canada Basin | collected...
CGAAATATCGCGCAGACGGGCATCGTCGATTTCATCCGTGCCCCCGCCCTCGACCATGCTCCAGACCACGCCCAGGACCTCGCGCCGGCCCAGGGGAACGCGCACGAAGGCGCCAGGTGCCGGGACCATGCCCGGCGGCGCGCGGTAGTCGTAGGCCCCCGCCAGCGGCAGCGGCAGCAGAACGCGCAGCCGCTGCCCCTCGCCAGAATCGGGCTCGGGCTCGAAGAGCAAACCGGAGCCGGAAGCGAACTCCGAATCCGGTTCCGGAGCAGGGGGCGAACTGGCATGGGATGCGGGCATGCGCTATACACTAGCCGAGCTTCACGGGAGCGGCCACGAGCGGAGGGACGCGGACGATTCCGGGTTGGAAATCGGACACGGGAACCCTACAGGTCCTGGTCCCGCATATGCCCCCGCGTTACTCCAAAAGTCAGCCCAAGGTCAGCGTGAGTCAGGACTATCCATGAAATTCTTTATCGACACGGCCGATACGGCGGAGATTCGTGATCTTGCCTCGACCGGTCTGCTCGACGGGGTCACCACCAACCCCTCGCTTATCGCCAAGTCGGGGCGCGATTTCATCGAGGTCATCGAGGAAATCTGCGAAATCGTGCCCGGCCCGGTCAGCGCCGAAGTCGCCGCGACGGACCATGAGACCATGCTGGCCGAGGGCAAGCGCCTGGCCCGCATCGCGCCGAATATCGCGGTCAAGGTGCCGCTGACCCCGGACGGCCTCAAGACCTGCAAGGTGCTTTCGGGTGAAGGCACGATGGTAAACGTCACCCTGTGCTTCTCTCCCGGTCAGGCCATCCTCGCGGCCAAGGCGGGCGCCAGCTTCATCTCGCCCTTCGTCGGGCGGCTGGACGACATCTCCACCCCCGGGATGGAGCTGATCGCCGATATCTGCCAGATCTACAACCAATACCCGGATTTCGAGACCGAGGTCCTGGTCGCCTCGATCCGCCACCCCATGCATGTCATCGAGGCCGCCCGGATGGGCGCCCATGTCGCGACCATGCCGGGAGGCGTGATCCGTCAGCTCTTCTCCCATCCCCTGACCGACAAGGGGTTGGCCGCCTTTCTGGCCGATTGGGCGAAGACCGGGCAATCGATTCTGGGCAAAGACAGCGCGAAAGACGACAAGAAGGCGCGGTCCCGTGGCCAGGGCTGACGACGCCGCCGCCAAGCCCCCCGAGGACGCGACCGAGAGCCAGGTCGTCGCCTTCCTGCGGGCGAATCCTGAGTTTCTGCGCCTCCACCCCGAACTGCTCGCCACCCTCGCCCCGCCGGCCCGCGAGATGGGCGACGGCGTGGTCGATATGCAGCAGGTCATGATCGGCCAGTTGCAGGACGACCATCGCAAGCACCGTCAGACCTACAAGGACCTGGTCTCGACCACCCGCGGCAACCTGGTCAGCCAGAACCGGGTCCATGCCGCGATCCTCGCCCTCCTGGCGGCGACCACCTTCGAGAATCTGATCGAGATCGTGACGACCGATTTCGGGGTTCACCTGGATGTCGATGTCGTCACCCTTTGCCTCGAAACCGACGGCGACTGCGCGCGCGGCCAGAAGGCCGGCGTCCGCATGCTGGACTCGGGCGCGATCGATACCGCCCTGGGCAAAGGCAAGGCCTGCGCCCAGCGGCCCTGTCCGGCGGGCGGCGGCGCGGAGACGATCTTCGGCGGCGGCGCGCCCTTGGTGAAATCCGAGGCCCTGCTGCGCCTGGATATCGGCCCGAACGCCCCCACCGGCCTGCTCGCCATCGGCGCGCGCTCCGAGTCCCGCTTCCACCCCAACCAGGGCACGGAACTCCTGTGCTTCCTGGCCAAGGTGACGGCCGGCTCCATCCGCTCATGGCTGTACCTGCCGGCCTGACCCGACCCGGCGAAGCCGATGGCCTTGCCAAGGCCATCGCCGATTGGCGCGCCTGGCTGACCCATGAACGGCGCGCCTCGCCCCATACCCTGGCCGCCTATACCCGCGATCTCGATGCCTTTCTCGACTTCCTGACCGATCATCTGGGCCAGACCCCCGATCTCGACGCCCTGCGCGCCCTGCGCCCGACCGATTTCCGCGCCTGGCTGGCGCGCCGCGCCGGGGCCGGGCTGGCCCGCAGCTCGACCGCGCGGGCGCTCTCCGTCCTGCGTGGCTTCTACCGCTTTCTCGACCGCACCGGCCGGGGCGGCAGCGGCGTCCTGGCGACGATCCGCACGCCGCGCCTGCCCCACGCCGTTCCCCGCCCGCTGACCGAGCGCGACGCCCTGGACCTGATCGCCCTGCCGGTCGATCCGGCGCGCGACCCGGACTGGATCCAGAAGCGCGACCTGGCCGTCTTCACCCTGCTCTACGGCTGCGGGTTGCGCATCGCCGAAGCCCTGGGGCTGATCCACGCGGATGCGCCCGAGGGCGAGACCCTGCGCGTCTTGGGCAAGGGCGGAAAGGAACGCATCGTCCCCGTGCTGCCGGCGGTCCGGACCGCGATCGCCGAGTACCTGGCGGCCCTGCCCTTCCCCGCGAGCCCGGAAGACCCACTGTTCCGCGCGGTGCGCGGCGGCCGGTTGAGCCCGCGCGAGGTGCAGCGGCGCACGGCCAGGCTGCGCGCCCAGCTCGGCCTGCCGGACAGCGCCACGCCCCATGCCCTGCGCCACAGTTTCGCGACCCATCTGCTGGCCGCCGGCGGCGATCTGCGGACGATCCAGGAACTCCTGGGCCATGCCTCGCTTTCGACCACCCAGCGCTATACCGATGTCGATACCGAGCGCCTGCGCGCCGTCCATGCCGCCGCCCATCCGCGCGCGAAAGACGGCCGCTAGGAGGCTGCCGAGCAAACCCTTCGAGACGGCCCCGTCATCCTGAGGAGCGCGCGCAAGCGCGCGTCTCGAAGGGCGGGCCTCCTCAGGGTGAGGCTAAAATATTGTTTCTCCTCATCCTGAGGAGCCCGCGCCAGCGAGCGTCTCGAAGGATGATTGGCACAATGCCCCTTTTTCAATTGCCTGCTAGCGTGCCTTGGGCCGGTCCAGCAGAGCGACCGAGAGAGCGCCGAGCAGGCAGGCTAGGCCGCAACTGCCAAAGGCCAGGCCCCAGGCCAGGGGCGTTGCATTGCCCCCCGCGAAATCCAGCACCAGGCCGAAGACGAAGGGCGCGGCGAAACCGCCCGAGAAACCGATGAAGGAATGCACGGCCATGGTCGTGCCCATGCGCGCCGGCTCGGCGGCCTGAATCGTGCCCGCGGTGGCGCTGGAAATATTGCCCTGGGCGATGAAGGCATAGAGCACGACCAACACCGCCACGGCGACGAAAGGCAGGGGCGCCGCGAAGCCTATCGCCGCGCTGCCCGCGGTGCCCGCCAGGAAGATCGCGATCACGATGCGCTTGAGGCCGAAGCGGATCGCCAGCTCGTTGCCGAGTAGGCCCGAGGGCACGCCGACCCCGCTCGCCAGGGCGGCGATCAGCAACCCACCCGCGACCCAGGCCCCCTCCGGCTGGAGTGCGGCGGAGAAGCCCAGGAAGACGACGATCCAGTTGCGCATGGCGGTCACGCTCCAGACCACCGCGCAATAGGCCGTGACATAGGCCATGGCCGGGCGGTTGCGCAGCACCGGCCCGAGCTGGAACAGCGGCCTCCGCTCATGCCCCGCCGGCGGCTTGCTTTGGGGCAGGGCGAGCCAGGCCAGAGCAAGGGCGATCAGGCCGAGCGCACCACAAAGCAGAAAAGCGCCGCGCCAGCCGAACAGGGCCGCCACCTCGCCCGCGATCACGAAGGACAGGCCGGCACCGACCGAGAAGGCGGTCGTGTACCAGGCGACGATGCGCGCCCGGCGCGGCCCCTCGACCCCGTCCGACAGGGCCTTGAGGCCCGGCATATAAGTTCCGGCCAGACCGATTCCCGCCAGCGCGCGCAGCGCTGCCCCGCTCCACAAGCCGTCAGCCAGTAGGGCGAAGCCGAGGCAGGAGAAGGCCGTCAGCGCGGTCGACCAGAGATAGATCGGTCGCGCCGCAACCCGGTCGGTGATGGCGACCAGCGGCAGGACCGCGAGGGTGTAGCCGCCGAGATAGACCCCCGCCAGCCAGCCGCCGCCCGCATTGCTGAGCTGCCAGCTTTCGAGAAAGACGGGCAGGATCGCGGGCACCGCCGAGTAGCTCGCCATGCCCAGGACCTGGGCCAAACAGACCAGCAGGACCGAGCGGTTGGCGGTCACGGCGCGGGCGCCCGCGCGGGCATCCGGCGCAGGGCCAGCACGCCGCAGATCCCGCCCAGACTGAGCAGGGCGAAGGCCCAGCCCCAACCCGCGACGCTATGGCGCCCGCCGGCCAGATCCAGGACCACGCCGAAGGCGAGAGGGCCGAGGAAGGAGGCGGTGAAGCCGACGAAGGAGAGCACAGCCATGGTCGCGCCCTTCTCGTCGGCCGGCGCCTCGGTCACGGTGCCGGCGATGATCGAGGCCGAATCCATCATGACGAGCAGCCCGTAGATCACCGCGAGCCCCGCCACGAGAAGATGCGGCTGGCCCGCGCCGAAGCCGAGGACGCAGCCCAGCGCGGCCGAGGCCAGCATGGCCGAGACGACGACCCGCCGCCGGCCCAGGCGGACGCAAAGCTCGTTGCCCAGGATGCTGCCCCCCACCCCGACCAGATTGGCGGTCGCCGCGATGCCGGCGGCGCTCCACAGATCGATGCCGGCCCGCTGCAAGGTCCCGCTGAATACCAGGAAGGCGACGATCCAGGCACGCATCCCCATCAGTTCCCAGCAATGGGCGCCATAGGCGAAGATATAGGCCAGGGCGGCGCGGTTGCGCAGGACCGGGCGCAGGTCGAGCGCCCGGCGCAACGAGCCGGCCCCGGCCGGCGCATGGGGCCGCGCCGCGACCAGGATCACCATTGCCGCCGCCGCCGGCCCGATGGCGAGCAGGGCGAAGACCGTGCGCCAGGGCAGGATCGCCGCCAACTCGCCCGACACCAGGTAGGACAGGCTGGCGCCCAGGCCGAACATCGCGGTGTAGACCGCCAGGGCGCGCGAGGACTCGACACCGGAGAGCCGCTCGCCCATGGCCTTCAGCCCCGGCATATAGGTGCCCGCCACCGCGATCCCCGCGACCATGCGCCAGATCAGGGCGGACCAGAAACCGTCGGCCAGCCAGGCGAAGCCCAGGCTGGCCGCCACTCCCAGCAGGGCGCAAGCGATATAGACCCGGCGCGGATCGATCCGGTCGGTCATGCCGGTCAGCACCAGGACGGCCGCGGCATAGCCTGCAAAATAGATGCCCCCGATCCACCCGGCCTGGGTGTTGGACAGACCCCATTCGACGAAGAAATCCGGCAGCAGCGCGGCGAAGGCGGCAAAGCCCAGGATGCTCAGCACATGGGCCGTGCAAAAGGCGGCGACGAGGCCCCAGCCCTTGAGTTGCACGCCGCCCGCCATTGCCCGGCCCGTCCGGCCTAATCGCCGCGCAGCCGGGCGTAGAGCCGGTCCGACCAAGCCTCGGCCCGTTCGACCAGCGGTCGCCAGCGCTGCGGAACCCGACGGGTCACCTTCTGGCGGAGCCGCTGCGCGCCGTCGAGTTCATGGGACAGCAGCCAGAGGCCGACGAGCAGGAAAAGGATGCCCTGCAGGAAGGGCAGGACGAGGCCGAAGACGCCCAGGACGACGAAACCCCAGCCGACCAGCAGGATGAGCCAGCGCCGGCCGTTGTTCGGGCGCGGCGCGTTCGGATCCCGGGGCAGCGGCGGTTCGCGCCGCAGGGCGGGCAGACGGTCCGAGCGCCGGTCTTCGGTCATCGCCGGTTCCTGTCCTGGTTCGCGGCCTCTTGTTTCACCCCCACCCCACCCTCCCCCATCAAGAGGGAGGGTAGGGGTGGGGGGTAGAAAAGGCATGGGCGAGGTTGGGCGCCTAGATATGGATCGCCCGCCCGGCGACGTCCAAGGCCGCTTCCATGACCGCCTCGTTCAGGGTCGGATGGCCGTGGAAGGTGCGCGCCAGATCTTCGGCCGAGGCGCCGTATTCGATCGCCGCCACCGCCTCATGGATAACCGTGCCGGCATCGGCGCCCAGAATATGAACCCCCAAGACCCGGTCCGTCTTGGCATCGGCCAGCACCTTGACCAGCCCGTCCGTCTCGCCATTCGCGCGCGCCCGGCTGTTGGCCGAGAAGGGGAATTTGCCGGTCTTGTATTCGACGCCCCCGTCCTTGAGCTGATCTTCGGTCTTGCCGACCGAGGCGACCTCGGGGTTGGTGTAGACGATGCCCGGGCAGGCGTCGTAGTTCACATGCCCGGGCTGGCCCGCCATGATCTCGGCGACGGCCACACCCTCCTCCTCCGCGTTATGGGCCAGCATCGGGCCGGGCCGGCAATCGCCGATCGCCCAGACGCCCTCGGCCGTGCTGCGGAAATGCTCGTCGGTCTGGATGAAGCCGCGCCTGTCCAACTCGATTCCGGCCTCCTTCAGGCCCAAGCCTTCGGTGAAGGGGCGTCGGCCGATCGCGACCAGCACGGTATCGACCTCGAGTGTCTCGGACTCGACGCCCTTGGCCGGCTCGAGGGTAACCGTCACGCCGTCCTTGCCCGCCTTGGCCGCGGTCACTTTGGTACCGAGCTTGAATTTTATGCCCTGCTTCTTGAGCACGCGCTGGAAATTCTTGGCGATCTCGGAATCCATGCCCGGGGTGATGCGGTCGAGGAATTCGACTACCGTGACCTCGGCGCCCAGCCGGCCCCAGACCGAGCCCATTTCCAGGCCGATATAGCCCGCGCCGACGATCAACAGCTTCTTGGGCACTTCGGAGAGCGCCAGGGCCCCGGTCGAGGACACGATGCGCTTCTCGTCGATCTCGACCCCCGGCAGGGGCGCGACCTCCGAGCCCGTGGCGATCAGGATATTCATGGCCGCGTATTCGGTCTCCTTGCCGTCGGCGCCCTTTACCGCGACCTTGCCCTTGCTGGAAATGCGCCCGGTGCCGGTCAGATGATCGATCTTGTTCTTCTTGAACAGGAAGGCGATACCCTTGGTCAGGTCGTCGACCACCTTGTCCTTGCGCGCCAGCATCGTCTCGAGGTCGAGCACGACTTTGTCCGCCTTCACCCCGTGGCCTTCCAGCCCGTGGACGGCCTGGTGATAGAGCTCGGAGGAATGGAGCAGCGCTTTGGAGGGGATGCAGCCGATATTGAGACAGGTGCCCCCCAGCCGGTCGCGCTTCTCGACGCAGGCCGTCTTCAGGCCGAGCTGGGCCGCGCGGATCGCGGCGACATAGCCCCCCGGCCCCGCGCCGATGACGATCAGGTCGTAGCTGACTTCGGCCATGAATGCTGTCCTCTTTTTCGCGATACGCCGATGCGCCGGACCATGCCGCAAGCGCCGCCCGCTCGCAAGGCGATGGGGGGGGGCAGCCATACCACCAAAGCCGTCATGCACCGGTGAAGTCCCTACTGGATTCACACACGGTGCTCTGAAAGGGCATTTCTCCACCAAATCCACGCTGTCGTCCCGGGACTTGTTCCCGGGACGACAGCGGTGTGGGTCTCATGAAGACAACGTAAGATGCGCGGATGCCGTCGGGCTTTGCCCAGGGCAACCAGATCGCAGCGCGGCTGGATTGCCCGGGCTTCGCCGGGCAATGACGAAAGGTGTCGAGCCTCTCTCGCGCCCTACATGTCCAGCATGATGCGCTGGGGATCCTCGATGCATTCCTTGACCCGCACGAGGAAGGTCACCGCCTCGCGTCCGTCGACGATGCGGTGATCGTAGGACAGGGCAAGATACATCATCGGCCGGACGACGACCTCGCCGTCCTCGACCATCGCGCGGTCCTGGATCTTGTGCATGCCCAGGATGCCCGACTGGGGCGGGTTGAGGATCGGGGTCGAGAGCAGGGAGCCGTAAACCCCGCCGTTGGAGATCGTGAAGGTGCCGCCGGTCAGTTCGTCCATGGTCAGCTTGCCGTCGCGGGCACGCAGGCCGAGATCGTTGATCTCCGCCTCGATCTCGCCGAAGGACTTCTTGTCGGCGTCGCGCAGCACGGGCACGACCAGGCCCTGAGGCGTGCCGACGGCGACGCCGATATCGTAGTAGTTCTTGTAGACGATCTCGTCGCCCTGGATTTCCGCGTTGACCGCCGATATTTCCTTCAGCGTCGCCACACAGGCCTTCACGAAGAAGGACATGAAGCCCAGGCGCACGCCGTGCTTCTTCTCGAAGCTGTCGCGATACTGCTTGCGCAGATCCATCACCGCGCCGAGATCCGCCTCGTTGAAGGTGGTCAGGATGGCGGCCGTGTTCTGGGCCTCCTTGAGCCTTTCGGCGACGCGCCTGCGCAGACGGGTCATGCGCACCCGCTCCTCGCCGCGCTCGTCCGCATCGCGCTTGGATGCCGGCGCGGCCGGCGCTTTCGCGCTCTCCGGCTTCTCCGCCACCTGGTCCGCGGCCGCGTCGTTGGCCGCGGGTTCGGCGCCACCCGATCCGGTCGCTTCCAGATGGCTTTGGACATCGCCCTTGGTGATGCGCCCGTCCTTGCCCGTGCCGACGATCGCCGCGGGGTCGAGCCCGTGTTCCTCGATCATCTTGCGCGCCGCGGGCAGGACGGCGGGAGAATCCACATCGCCGTTGTCCGTGTCGTCGTCGCCTTCGGCCGAACGCGTCTCCGCCCCGGCCGAATCCGCGGCCTTCGCCGGCTCGGCTTTCTTGTCGTCCTTCGGCGCGTCCTTCTCGGCGGGCGCGGCGTCGGATTTGCCGTCGCCCGCGCCGATCCGCCCGATGACATCGCCGACCGCGACATCGGTACCTTCCGCGGCGACGATCTCGGCCAGGATACCCGCTTCCGGCGCGTTGACCTCCAGGGTCACCTTGTCGGTCTCAAGCTCGACGATGGCCTCGTCCTGCGCGACCGAATCGCCGACATTCTTGAACCAGGTCGCGACCGTGGCCTCGCTCACGGATTCGCCCAGGGTGGGTACCTTGATGTCGCTCGCCATCTTTATGCCCGTCTCCCGGCCGCGCGAAGCGGCTGTTATCCGAAGGTTGCCGCCCTATTCTTCCCCAGGCCCAAGGCGTTGCGGATCAGAGCGCGCTGGCGTTCTGCATGGCGGCCATGGATGCCCGTCGCCGGCGCCGCGGCCGGCGTCCGGCCGGCATAGCGGGCACGGCGGCAGCTTCCACCGACCTCGCTCAACACTTCCTCGATCATCGGCTCGACGAAGGTCCAATAACCCATGTTGCGCGGCTCCTCCTGGCACCAAATCACCTCGGCTTTGGGGAAGCGCGACAATTCTGCCACCAGACTCTTGTGCGGGAAGGGATAGAGCTGCTCGACCCGCATCAGATAGACGTTGTCGATACCCTCCTCGGCCCGGGTCTCCAGCAGATCGTAATAGACCTTGCCGGTGCAGAGCACGACCCGCTTGACCGCCTTGTCCGATGCCGGCGGCTCGTCGTCCCAGAGCACACGATGGAAGGTCGTGCCCTTGGCCATCTCCTCCAGCTTCGAGACCGCGCGCTTGTGGCGCAGCAGGGATTTCGGCGTAAAGAGGATGAGCGGCTTGCGGAAGTTGCGGCGCACCTGGCGGCGCAGGATGTGGAAATAATTGGCCGGGGTCGAGCAGTTGGCGACCTGCATGTTGTCCTCGGCGCAGGCCTGGAGGAAGCGCTCGGGCCGGGCCGAGGAATGCTCCGGCCCCTGCCCCTCGTAACCATGGGGCAGCAGCAGGGTCAGGCCCGACATGCGCAGCCATTTAGCTTCGCCCGAACTGATGAACTGGTCGATGATGACCTGGGCGCCATTGGCGAAATCGCCGAACTGAGCCTCCCAGAGCACCAGGGCATGGGGCTCGGCCAGGGTATAGCCGTATTCGAAGCCGAGCACGCCGAATTCCGAGAGCGGGCTGTCCAGCACTTCGAACTCGGCCTGCTTCTCCGCGATATGGGCCAGCGGGATATAGCGCTCCTCGGTCTCCTGATCGCGCAGGGTGGCATGGCGCTGGCTAAAGGTGCCGCGCCCGGAATCCTGACCGCTGAGGCGGACCGGCGTGCCCTCCGCCAGCAGAGTGCCGAAGGCCAGATGCTCCGCCGTCGTCCAGTCCACGCCCTTGCCGGTCTCGATCGTCTTGGCACGCTGCTTGAAGATGCGTTCGATCTTGCGGTTCGCCGCGAATGCCTCGGGCAGGGTCGTCATCGACTCGCCGATGCGCTTGAGTTCGGCCAGTTCGACCGCAGTGTCGCCGTGCCGGCCCTCGCCGCGCGCGATCTCCATCCCCGTCCAGACGCCCTCGAGCCAGTCGGCCTTGTTGGGCTTATAGGTCTTGGCGCCCTCGAAATCGGCCTCCAGCCGGTCCTGGAAGGTCTGGACGATGCTGTCGCCCTCGCCTTCGGCCAGCACGCCCTCGCGGGTCAGCTTCTCGGCGTAGAGCTGGCGCACCGGCGGATGCTTGTCGATGCGGCGGTACATGATCGGCTGGGTGAAGGCTGGCTCGTCGCCCTCGTTATGGCCGTGGCGGCGATAACAGAACATGTCCACGACCACGTCGCGGCGGAAGGTCTGGCGGAACTCGGCCGCAATGCGCGCGACATGGACCACTGCCTCAGGGTCGTCGCCGTTCACGTGGAAGAGCGGCGCCTGGACCATCTTCGCGACGTCCGAGCAATAGGGCGAGGAACGCCCGTGATCCGGCGTCGTGGTGAAGCCGATCTGGTTGTTGACGACGAAATGGATGGTGCCGCCCGTGCCATAGCCGTGGAGGTCGGACATCATCAGGGTCTCGGCCACCGGGCCCTGGCCGGCGAAGGCCGCGTCGCCGTGCATCAGCAAGGCCATGACCGTCTTCTTGCGATGGCCGGCCCTGGTCTGCTTGGCCCGCACCTTGCCGACGACGACCGGATCCACCGCCTCGAGATGGGACGGGTTCGCGGTCAGGGACAGATGGATCTTGGTGCCGCCCTCGAACTCGCGATCGGTCGAGGTGCCGAGGTGGTATTTCACGTCGCCCGAGCCCTGAACTTCCTCGGGGCTCGACCGGCCGCCCTCGAATTCGCCGAAGATCGCCCGGTAGGGCTTGCCCATGACATTGGCCAGCACGTTCAGCCGGCCGCGATGGGGCATGCCGATGACGATTTCCTGCACGCCGAGACTGCCGGCATGGCGCGCGATCTCTTCCAGCGCGGGAATCGTCGAATCGCCGCCATCCACGCCAAAACGCTTGGTGCCGGTGTATTTCTTGTCGAGGAAATGCTCGAAGCCCTCGGCCTTGACCAGACGTTCGTAGATCCAGCGCTTGTCCTCGGCCGAGAAATTCGTGCGGTTATGGACCGCCTCGATGCGCTTCTGGATCCAGGCCTTCTGGTCCGGCTCCTGGATATGCATGAACTCGACGCCGATATGGCCGCAATAGGTCTCGTTCACCCGCTCCATGATCTGGCGCAGGCTCGCCGTCTCCAGCCCGAGGACATGGTCGATGAAGATCTCGCGATCCCAGTCGCCGTCGCCGAAGCCGTAGGAGGCGGGGTCGAGTTCCTGGTGGCCGAGATCGCCGCTATGGATGCCGAGCGGATCGAGCTTGGCCTTCAGATGCCCGCGCACCCGGTAGGAGCGGATGAGCATGAGGGCGCGGATCGAATCGAGGGTCGCGGCCCGGGTTTCCTCCAGGCTGGCCGAACCGTTGGCGGCGGCGGCAATGGTCGGCGGAGGCTCGTCGGCGCCGTTCTCCGCCACCAGCTCGACACCGTGGCGCGGCCCGCCGATGACCTTGGTGCCCCGCGGCGCCCAACTCGCGCCGCGCGTCTCGTCGAGCAGAGCCTGCTGGTCGTCGTCCAGTTCGGCGAAAAAATCCGCCCAGCTCGCATCGACCGACCCGGGGTCCTTGAGATAGCGGCCATAGAGTTCGGCCACGAATGTGCCGTTCGGGCCGAGCAGAAATGCGGAGGGATCGCGGTGCGCGGTCATGATCGGATTGCGGCGCCTTTCAAGGACACAGCCTTTCGCTCAACGGAACGGGGTTAACGGTTCATAACCGCAAACATGGTGCGGCCCATGTCCGAGGGCGAATCGGTGACCTCGATTCCGGCCTCGCGCATGGCGGCGATCTTGTCCTCGGCGCCGCCCTTGCCGCCGGCGATGATTGCCCCGGCATGGCCCATGCGGCGCCCCGGCGGCGCGGTGCGCCCGGCGATGAAACCGACGACCGGCTTCTTGACCTTATGGGCGGCGAGATAGGCCGCCGCTTCTTCCTCGGCGGTGCCGCCGATCTCGCCGATCATGACGATGCCCTCGGTCTCGTCATCATCGAGGAAGAGCGACAGGCAATCGATGAAATTGGTGCCGTTGACCGGGTCGCCGCCGATGCCGATGCAGGTCGACTGGCCCAGCCCGACGGCGGTGGTCTGGCCCACGGCCTCGTAGGTCAAGGTGCCGGAGCGCGAGACGATGCCGATCCGCCCGCGCTGGTGAATATGGCCCGGCATGATGCCGATCTTGCATTCGTCCGGCGTGATAACGCCGGGACAGTTGGGCCCGATCAGCCGGGTGGCCGAACCGGTCAGGGCGCGCTTGACCCGCACCATATCGAGCGCGGGAATGCCCTCGGTTATGGTGACGACCAGGGGAAGGCCCGCGTCGATCGCCTCGAGGATCGCATCGGCCGCGAAGGGCGGCGGCACGAAGATCACGCTGGCATCGGCCCCCGTCTCGGCCACGCAGTCGGTAACCGTGTCGAAGACCGGCAGGTCTAGATGGCTGGCGCCGCCCTTGCCCGGCGTCACGCCGCCGACGACGGTCGTGCCATAGGCAATCGCCTGCTCGGAATGGAAGGTGCCGTTGGCCCCGGTGAAGCCCTGGACCATCAGGCGGGTGTTCTTGTCGACGAGCACGGCCATCAGGCGGCCTCCTTCACGGCGGCCACGACCTTTTCGGCGGCATCGCCCAGATCGTCGCCGGAAATGATCGGCAGACCCGATTCGGCCAGGATCTTCTTGCCCAGATCGACATTGGTTCCTTCGAGTCGAACCACCAGAGGCACGCTCAACTCGACCTCGCGCGCCGCCGCGACCACGCCCTCGGCGATGACGTCGCAGCGCATGATTCCACCGAAGATATTGACCAGGATGCCGCGCACATTGGGGTCGGACAGGATCAGCTTGAAGGCGATCGTCACCCGCTCCTTGGTCGCGCCGCCGCCGACATCGAGAAAGTTCGCCGGCGAGCCGCCGCGCAGCTTGATGATGTCCATGGTCGCCATCGCCAG
>Ga0115002_10006662_pt1 | contig 13223 bp, 13 predicted proteins | sample ArcticOcean_MG_C_8_FD_89576 | JGI IMG/M metagenome (GOLD analysis project Ga0115002, IMG submission 89576) | Marine microbial communities from western Arctic Ocean - ArcticOcean_MG_CB11_86 | ecosystem: Environmental > Aquatic > Marine > Oceanic | place: Arctic Ocean: Canada Basin | collected...
TCACCCATATAAATAGAGACGCGAATGACAACACGGAGGATGTCACGATGGCCCCGGTAGCGATATACGCACCGTGACCAAGCGCCTTACCTAACCTCGGGCCAGCGAGGAAGATGATGACGAAGGATGCCAATGGCAACAGAGTTGCCAATCCGAGTGGTATGTATAATGAGGACGGTTCCATCAGCCCTTTAGATCGTCTGCACGATCTACGTCTATGGTTGCATGGTTGTTGTAAAAATTCAACGCAATGGCAAGGGCCACCGCGGCTTCGCCCGCAGCCAACACAATCACGAATAACGCGATAAGCTGACCGTCGAGCCCCAACGACTCGGAGCGCAGATAACTGCTCCCCAAAGCGATGAAATTGATATTCGCTCCGTTCAACACCAACTCGATGCCCATCAAGACACCAAGCGCATTACGTTTGGTTGCCATACAAAGCACGCCCAATACAAATAGGACGGCTCCGACAGCCATGTAGTGCGAAACGGTTACTGGATCATTAAATGGATTCATAGTTTGTTCGGACCTACGCCGGCGCCTGATCTGCTCGACGCTTTGTGCGAGCCATATAGGCGGCGCCAATCAGTACGACTAGCAAGTGTATGGAAACAATGACGAAGGGTAGCAAGTAACCCGACAAGCCGCCTTGTAATTCTTCTGGATATTGATCGGCATCGGTACGAATACCGGCAAACGCCGCAGCGATCTGCGTCGTCGTCTTGGACTCAGCTAACTCGACAACATGGTTCTCGGGTGCCACAGCCCAATCTTCAACTCGAAACGCCGCGTCGACCAACAATGCCAACAACGATGCTCCCAATATCAACGCAACGACAACTTCGCCCGCTCGAGTTCGCATCGAAACGAATGCTTCCTGAGCGGTTAACATGACGCCGAAAATTAGCAGAACCAACGTTCCGCCGACATAAATCATTAGTTGCATCGCACCGACAAATTCAGCACCCGCGAGGAAGAACAGCCCTGCTGTCGATCCCAACGAAATCACCAAATAGAACGCCATGCGAACTACGTTGTTCGTGAACAATACCCCTGCACCGAAAATGCAGGCGATCGCCGAAAACAGATAAAAGAAGAAAGTGTGCCAAATCATTTAACTAACCTTCCACCTCAACGTTTTCAACATTCAAGACCGCGGCGGCATCGGCCGGATCCGCTGTTCCTTGACCATCACCAGACGGTTCTTCTTCACCGTCGTTTTCTTTAGCTTTGGCGGCTTTATCAGCAGCTTTCTGGGCAATCGCTTCGCGACGCTCTTCGATCTGCGTTTCTCGAGCAAGCCAATCTTCGCGAATCGCAGCGCGATCAATTGTATTCAAACTTGGCAAATCGTTTATCTGCCAGAGAATGGCTCCGAGGAAGAAAAACGCTGCCAAGGGAGTGCAATACTTCAAACAGGTTGTAATCACCTGGTCGATCCGGAGTCGTGGCAAAGTCCAACGAATCCAAATCATCACGGTGATACCAACCAGTGCTTTGAGCAGGAAGTTTATGCAACCCGCCAGTTGGGCTGTGTAAGTAGCTAACCCGCCCATATCCGCAAGACCTTGGAAGATCGGGAACGGACCGTGCCAGCCGCCGAAGAACAAGATAACCGCCAAACCACTCACCAAGTACATCGAACCGTACTCTGCCATGAAGAAGAAACTCCATCGCAGTCCGGAATACTCGGTGTGGAATCCAGCGACCAATTCGCTCTCTGCTTCCGCCAAGTCAAAAGGAGCTCGATTCACACTGGCAACCGCACAGGTGGCGTAAACCCAAAACAGGCAAAAGGTAAATGGATCGTGAAAAATCAGCCAGTTGGTAAACATACCCTCTTGCATATTGGCAATCGTCACAAGGTTCATCGTGCCGCAAAGGACAACGGGAACAACGACACACATTCCGAGGGGAACTTCATAGCTAACTACCTGAGCCGCTTCTCGCATCGCACCAAACAGCGACCACTTAGAACCAGAAGCGTAACCGGCGAGAATCACACCGAAGACTTCCAACCCGAGAACAGCTAAGACGAAAAAGACACCGCAGTTAACATTCTGAGCAACCCAGCCATCGGAAAACGGCAAGGACAGAAAGGCGGTGAAACTGGCAGCGAAACTAATATAGGGTGCCAACTTAAACAGCAAAGCATCCGCTTTACCTGGGCAGACATCTTCTTTGGCAATCAACTTGATACCGTCGGCCAACGTTTGCAGCCAACCGTAGGCACCGCCGACGCGAGTAGGACCGAGACGATCTTGAATACGTCCCGATATCTTGCGCTCCATCCAAATGAAGATCAGCGCACCAACTGCAACTACGTGCAGAATTAGGACACAGGAAACGGTAGCCGCCAAGACATTGGCAGCCCAAATCCAAATCCCTAGCTCGTAATGTAAGTAATCGGCCACAGCTCGGCACGTCCTTGGCTTACGCCGTCTAGTAATCCACTTTGTACTGGTCGACCGCGAGTAACGCTTAGCGTTCACTCGAAGTCCTAAATCAAGGCCATAAACTCAGTTGTGATTCAGGCGATATCAATGCATGCAGCGCCACGAAGATCGTGAAATATGGCACAAAGTCATGCAGATCGACAAGCCCCCCGAGTCACATTTCTATAAAGAATTTGAGTTTACGACACACACTCAGACGATCCAAACCACCTAGCGGTCAATCTCGCCCATTACAATATCCAACGATCCAACAATTGCGGGTACGTCGGCAATCAAACAGCCGCGGCAAAGGTCTGCCGTAACTGACAAATTACAAAAACAACTGCTTCGAGCTCGAACTCTCCAAGGAATTGAAGAGCCATCACTAACGAGATAGAAGCCCATTTGACCTCGCGGAGCTTCGGTTTCGAGGTACACCTCGCCCGGGGGTAGCTTCGCCGTCAATTTAATTGGTTCGCCCCAATTGCCACTCGCCGTGCTATAGCGGTCCATTGCTTGGCGAACCAAGTCAATTGCCTGCACAACTTCCAACATCCGGACGTAAAAACGATGCCAACAATCCCCCAGCACTGCATCCACCGGTACGGGTGGATAATCGTGATCTTTCGGGTAGTGGCCATCTTTTTCGACAACGACTTCAAAGGCGTAGCCGTCATACATTTCGGTATAAACTTCTTCACCATCTCTGCGGAGGTCGTGATCGACGCCGCTACCGCGTAAAACGGGACCACTTGTTCCGTAGTCGATCGCCTTTTCAGCCGACATTACACCGATGTTCGCAGTTCTCTTGATGAAAATTGCGTTGGTGGTCAGCAAGGCGTGATACTCTTGAATCACTGGCTCAAACTGATCCAAAAACGCTTCGCATTTCTGCAACCAACCGGTCGGCAAGTCTGCAGTCGCTCCACCAGGTGTCAAATAACTGTAAGTTAGACGAGCACCACAAGCGTCTTCAAAAAGGTCGAGGATTTTTTCGCGTTCGCGGAATGCGTACAGGAACGGGCTGAATGAGCCCAAGTCGAGCCCGTAGGCACCCATGCCAACCAGGTGACTGGCGATTCGGCCCATCTCGCAAATGATAACTCGCAGATGTCGAGCTTTATCGGACAAATCGTGATCGAGCAATTTCTCGACACAGAGAGCCCAACCGAGATTCATATTCATCCCGGCGAGATAGTCCATTCGATCGGTGTAGGGAATCCACTGCCGGGGCGTGAGGTTTTCGCCAATCTTTTCAGCACAGCGATGAAGGTAACCCAAATGCGGCTCCACCTCCGAAATGATTTCGCCGTCGGTACGCAGCACTAAACGCAGTACGCCGTGAGTACTGGGGTGCTGAGGCCCCATGTTGACGAGCATTTCGTCGGTTCGAACGTCAAATTCCACAATTCGTGGATCGTCGATTGTCGCCATGCCTGTTTATTTCCTTTAGTGAATTCCCCTTGTTATAGCGAGGGCGGCAGATTTGGCCGCAATTTATATCGCTCGGGGTGTTCTTCTTATTTGCTCGTAGATGCTTGATCAGAGTAACGTGACAGCAGCGCTGATTAGCGTCCGCGAATTCCGTGGTACTCAAGGGGCATTTCGTAGTCTTTGCGAAGCGGATAACCAACCCAATCTTCGGGACAAAGAATCCGCCGCAGGTCGGGATGCCCGGTAAACATTACACCAGACAGGTCGTAGGTCTCGCGTTCGTGCCAATCAGCTGTTCGCCAAACGCATTCGACAGACGGAACTTCGGGCAACTGCCCTTCTTCGTCGTTCTTCCAACGCGGCAACATGACCTTTAAAACGACCGAGTGCTTTTTCACAGTGCTCGACAAGTGGTAAACCACTTCCAAGTGGGGCTCCCACTTTACCTTCTTCGCCTTCTTAGGATCGGGCTCGAAGTAATCGACAACAGTAATGCAGTTCAAAGTATTGAATTGCAGATCATCAGCCGACTTGAGATGGCGACACACTTCGACCAAACCATCAGCTGAGACGACGACCCAAGGATCGATCGCCTCAAGATTGGAATCGACAATCTTGTCGCCAAACTTCTGTATTAGCTGCCCTACAAACCCCTGACCGCTCATTTCAAACTCACATTTATACAGAGACTAATTGTTCATTTACTGGATCACTCGAGTCGCGGTCGGCATCGCCGCGCTGCGCCCGTTCCAGGCTTACCGCACGGACCCAATCCAAGTCGCCGCGCTTCCAGACGTAAGCAAAGCCGACCAATAACACCGCAAAAAACACTGCGATATCAATCAGCGTAAACCACGCTAACTGGAGTGCGCCTTGCTTGACAATCTGCTGAGCTCGCTCTTCTCTCGAGGAACCTTTAATATCTTTCATCGAAGCGGATAGCTCAGTAGGAGCCACTACGAAGCCATTTTCGTTGGTGGGCAAGTCTCGGTAACCGAGTTCACGGTAAATACCAACGGATGTCGGTCCTAAAACAATATCAGGTATACGATTGTCAAGTGCTGGGGTATCAAGTGTAGGGTCGACAGGTGTAGGGTCGACAAAAGCGACCTGATCCGCCGGTGCTTGCGAGAGGTTTGTCACCTTTCCATACAAAGTCGCCCACGGAAAGAAGAAAGCAACTTCGACATCGAAAATAATGAACAAGAGAGCGACCACATAGAAACGCAGGTCAAACTGCACGAAACTCGAACCAATCGCCGGCTCACCGCATTCGTACACCTCCTCCTTTTCGGGAGTTGGATTCTGCGGTCGGACAAGCCGTCCCACGAGTAGATTCACGAATAGAAACAACAATCCCACGGCCACGAACATCGCACTAATGGCAACGATGGCAAGTGAAGATTCAATTCCAGGCTGCAGCATGGTTGGAAAACCTGTAAAAACATCCTGTAGAGGTAGCAGAAGCCGTCACAATATAAGCTTCGCATTTTAAGGGGAGTTTGGATCTTTTCAAGCCTGCGTAAACAAAGATTTGGCAACACATTGAGGTTTCTTATCAGCCCAAGCTCTTTCGCCCACGCCAATCGCCGAATCTTCCCAGCTGCAAGGCCATTTTTTCTTAGGCTTCCAGGAATTCCGTCACTTCGAGTTCACCGAATTGGGCATTTGACTCTGCGGTCCCTCAAATCGCTGGACGCGATATGAATGGGACCGCCTGCCAAATACCCGTGACGTCGGTTTTGAGCTAAGCGAATTCCCGGAAGTCCATTTTTTCTTAGGCTTCCAGGAATTCTGTTGCTTCGATTTCCCGGAAGTCCATCAAATGCCGTAATTAAACGACATCCTCGCCGTCCATTCCTTCATCCAAACCAGATATCCCAACGACTTCAAACGGTTGGCGGCCAGCGTAACCAGCGTCCAACTCGTGCCAATGTCTCACTTCCGACTCTCCGAGCTGCCAACAGAGATAGACAATACGTCCATCCATTTCACAGGGAAAGTCGATGAGTCCATCGGGACCACTCTTCGGTTCGACCCCAATTTGGCGAAGTTCCTCGACGTATTCTCGCAAGCGTTGAGTATCGGCTTCGAGGTCCGTTTCGATTTGCGAAACTTCGTCGGAATACGGATCTTCCCCGTCTTTGTTTCCGAGCGTTGAATTGAGAGAAGCCAAACGAGCTCGGCGCTCGATCACATCCTGTGACAGCGAGACTAAATCACGAGTGATTGCCTGAACAAGAGGTAGAGTCGCGTTTGCTTCTTCGATCGTGAATAGTTTTTGTGGACGATACGGTTTCATTTTCCACTTCCCGCCCTAAAAGGGCACGAATGTTACTGGTTCGGACCTCCGTGAACCGGCTCAGCAATAACTTTAGATTGAGCAACCGCAGCGGGGTTCAGTGTTGACCGTCCCCATGAAACGTCGACTGGAAGTCGTGAGAAATCGACGAGACAGCCATCGCGGCTATAACAGCTCAAATCGTGGGTTGCCCCCATGAAGATGCAGTCCACAGGACACGGTTCCACGCACAATGCACAAAACATGCACTTGGAATAGTCAATCGTGAACCCAGTCACCTTAAAGCCCTTCCCGCCTTCGACTCGCTCCTTACCAATGTAAATACAGTCGACTGGACATGCTTTCGCACACTGGTCGCAGGCAATACATGTGGTCAGGTCAAAGCGGTGAAAACCGCGATATCGAGCGGAAACCGGAACCGGCTTTTCTGGATATTCAAATTGCTCCGTAAACGTTCCTCGATCAGCTCGATACGTAATCAACCAATACCGCAACGTCACGAACATGCCGCTTGCTACAGTTGTAATTGTCGAAAAAATGTTGCGGAACCAAGCGATCATGGGCCTAATCCATTCCCTGCAGAACGAGTCGCGTCTTGTGAATCTCCAATGAATTATAGAGACGACTTGTTTGTCCGCAAGCGAGGGTTTTAGGAAATAAATCAGCCGACTCTCGCTCGGTGTCCCAGCTCAAGGGAACCCACTGACACAACCACAGGTGTCAAGCAACCTATTCGGCGTCCCCCACATAATTCAGCCGCGCTTCAAAAGTGCTGGTGCCCAATCCCTACAAACCAACTCAGCCACCTCGTTTCGCCGACCCGAAAAGTTGCGTAAAGGAACCGAAACAAAACCCGCAAACCCTTATAGGCAAATGCCTTACCCTAAAAAGGTAAACTTTTCCGAACAGGGGAATCGAGAAAGCGTTAAGCATCGTAAGCATGGGGCTAGCAAGTTTCTCGATAAAATCCAGCCCCTTGACTTGCGGTTGCTTGACTACCCATTTGCAGCACGTAGAGTGGAAGGAAGGCAAGTTGTGCGCAGTAGTGTTTTCCCGCGTTAGAGGGGAGCAAAATCCTTACAACCGCCTTTAGTCGAGGTCGTCAGCCTTCCTGGGATGCGAAGGGCAAAGGAAAGCACGATCAGGGCAAACCAGCAAAGGAATGGACCATGTTAGTTTTATCTCGAAAGAAGAACGAGAGTATTGTCATTAATAATGACATCACGATCGTAGTCGTCGAGATCCGTGGCGACAAAGTTCGCTTGGGAGTGGAAGCACCAAAGGAAGTCCCTGTTCATCGTCGGGAAGTTTATGACGCCATCAAGCGGAACGAACTTGCTCAACAACAGCAACAACAGCAACAAGACGATTCGAACGGTGCCGAAGTTGGCGATAATTAGCCAAACTTGTGTTTGAAAAGCACTCCTTCCGTGAAACTGAACCAAAACCACGAGTCTCACCGCAACACAGTAAAATGCCGTGTAATACACGCGCCCTTTGCGTGAGAGGTCCAACTTCAGCCCACCGAACTTTCTCTGCAATTTTTCAAACCCCACTTGACGCACCACCGCAGAGAATTCTATATATAACCCCCATGATGAGTGGCGGTTAATTCCTCTTTCATCCGGCCCCTTCGTCTAGCGGTCTAGGACTCCGGCCTTTCACGCCGGCAACACGGGTTCGAGTCCCGTAGGGGTCACCTTAAAAACGCTCATGACTAAATTAGTCATGGGCGTTTTTTATTTCTTGCCGAAGTAAAACGACTTCAAGTCGTAGCGGATGTCGCCAGACTTCCGGATTGAATAGCATTGGTGACGTGTGTTTGAAAGATCGGCCAGAATTACGGCGAGTATCTGCTACTGGCTGATAAATCTACAAAACGCAATTCCGAATCAGCAGAGCGTGGCAACCAGTCCAGCTCGGCAGTATCATACGCGTTCGGATCACGATTACCGCTCAAATTCGCTTTCGCGAACTCCACGCTGCATAAGATTCTCCAATGAACAGTTCACTCCCACGACGAAAACTGGGCTCCTCCGATATCGAAGTATCGCCCGTCGCACTTGGTTGCTGGCCAATCGCTGGCATGACCAGTCTCGATACCAACGACGCAGATAGCCTAAAAACGCTATACGCTACATTGGATGCCGGAGTCAATTTCCTCGACACCGCGTATTGCTACGGACGCGATGGCGAAAGTGAAAAACTCATCGCACAAGCGTTCAGCGACCGTCGCCAAGACGTCGTCATCGCCACCAAATGCGGGATCCACTGGAATGACGACGGTAGCCGAGCCATCGACGGACGAGGCCAAACCATCCGCTCTCAATGCGAGGAAAGCCTGTTACGACTGCAAACCGACTACGTTGACTTGCTCTACCTACACGCCCCCGATCCAACTCTACCCATCAGCGAATCTGCTGCCGCGCTCAAGTCTCTACTAGACGCCGGAAAAACTCGAACCGTTGGCGTCTCGAATTTGTCGATTGAACAAATGAGCGAATTTCAATCGACCTGCCCCATTACCGCCTGCCAGCCACCCTACAACATGCTCCAACGGCAAATCGAAGACGACTTGGTCCCTTGGTGCCTGGAGAATCAAGTCTCCGTCGTGCCCTATTGGCCGCTCTTAAAAGGTCTGCTGGCCGGAAAACTCCCCCGGGATTACCAATTCCAAGAAGGCGATGGTCGCCCCAAATATCCGATGTTCCAAGGCAAAGAATGGGAAAAGAACCAAGATTTCCTGGACGACCTGCGCAAAATTTCGCAACAATGTAACAAGACGGTCGCACAAGTGGCCGTCAACTGGCTAATCCAACAACCGGCAATCGCCAGCGCCCTCTGCGGAGCCAAACGCGCGTATCAAATCGAAGAAACCGCGGCCGCAATGATGTGGGAAATGGATCCGGAAACCGCTGAACAAATCGACGCTGCACTCGCGCGTCGAGGAACGCCGATCGTACGCACCGCAGTTTGAAAAATTGCGAACTTTAATCCGCACCATTTCATGACACCAACAGCACCCAACCCGTACCAATCTCCCGACGGAACCAACACCAACCGTCGCCGCTGGTTCTACACAAAACTCATCGCTATTTGGATAACCTGGACGGCCACTAGCCACCTACTCGCCTGGGCCATTCTCACCGCTTCCGGCTTTCACTTCCAAATCAACGAATTCCTGCCCAGCCAATCTGCTGGAAACATCATCGTTCGCCAACAAACGCTACACCTCAGCATCTTTCCACTCGCCTGCCTCGTCGGTATTACCGCGGCTTGGATCTGGGCGCGAGAAAAAAGCGGAGCCGGGAGCAATTAGCTCGTAGTCAAACCTATTTTCCGACTCGCAACGCGAGTCACTCTCCCTCCGGGAGAGTCGGAGTCTCAGCTCCGGAGAGGGTTTAGGAACTTCGTTTGACGAGGCCATGGCAAGACGGGACCATGGCAAGACGCCATTAGCCATGGGGGTGGCCGTGTCTGCATTGTTTCGGAATTACATACGTTGAAATTGGGGTGCTTCCATTAATTCGATTCACCATGGCAGGAGCACTTTTTCGAACGTTCATTTTACGAACATCAAACCAACAAGAGTGACCATTTACGAAATGTAGGTAAGTGGGGAACACGAGCCACACCCACTCGGCATGTGTCATTTAAAAGAGTTGTTCGTCTGCGCCGGAGGCGCTGCAAATTGTGGCCTCAGCACGACGAACTCCAGCGAGGTAGAACTCCGCCGTATGGGTCGTCAAAGTGAATAATGGACGAGCTTCTTTGATTATCGCTTTGCCGGGGCCTCGTCAAACGAAGTTCCTAAACCCTCTCCGGAGCTGAGACTCCGACTCTCCCGGAGGGAGAGTGACTCGCGTTGCGAGTCGGAAATTGAGTCTTGACTGACAGCTAACCGCTTTTTGCTAATCGCTAACAGCTTCTTTTCTTCTTCCCTAAATCAGCTCCGAAATCGGCATTCCATCTTCGACGAGAAAAACGGGCCGACCTTGATTGTTCACAAATTGCAAACGGGGATCGATTCCGTACATCTTTAAAATTGTCGCCATGAGATCCTGCGGAGTAATAGGTTTCGTAGCGGGCACTTCGAGCTTCTTGGACGACTCGCCAACGACTTGCCCCATATTTAATCCGCCCCCCGCCAGCGCCAAAGTACAAAGTCGGCCCCAGTGGTCGCGGCCCCCTTTGGCATTGATTTTCGGTGTGCGACCGAACTCGCCCGTCACGACAACTAACGTGTCGTCGAGCATATTTCGTTGGTCGAGATCTTCGATCAGTGCCGAAATCCCTTGGTCGATTTGGCCATTCCGGCCCTTTAGTCCCTTCACGATTCCGCCGTGCATATCCCATCCGCCCGTACTGACGGTGACGAATCCACAGCCTGCCTCGCACAGTCGACGAGCTTTCAAAAGATTCTCTCCCAATCCTTTTCCGTATCGCTCGCGGACTTTGGAATCTTCCAGTTTCGTATCGAAAGCATCTTTGGCGTTGCCCATGATCAATTCGAATGCCTGCTGCTCAAATCCATCTAGCCCGATCATTTTCCCGGTGCGATCGACCTCGCGATTGATGCTGTCGAGCGAATTGAGCAGGTCGCGCCGAGTCGCTATGCGGCTGGCGTCTAGCTTGACATTCATATTCGTGCGAGCTTTGCCGCTGGGATCGAATGGACTGTAGGCAGTTCCCAACCATCCCGGTCCGTCGCCCTTGATATTTCCCATCCGCACGTAATTTGGCATCCCCGTGACGGGATTCGTCAGGCCATTTTTCTTGGCAATAATCGAGCCTATCGAAGGCTTGGTTTTAGAACGGTCGTTGTAGCCCGTCATCACCCACTCGGTCGCTGTACCATGGCTACTATTGCCATGAGCAAACGATCGCACCAACGCCATCTTGTCGACGCATTTGGCCATCTGAGGAAACGTGCCGCCGATGGTCACGCCGGGAATTGGCGTTTGCGCTTCACCGGTAATACTGCGGTATTCGACAGGTGCCGTCATCTTCGGGTCGAAAGTCTCAACATGAGTTGGCCCGCCAGCCAACCAAATCCAAATCACCGACTTGCCGTTCACCTTGAGACCAGTTTCGGCCGCCTCAGCTCGAGCTCGCAAGAGATTGGGAAGCGTCAATCCAGTCGCCGCCATCGCTCCGACCCGTAAGAAGTCGCGGCGAGATTCACCAGCACAATTCCGTGCCCCATGATTTGAAACGACTGTGAACATGCACGTTCTCCCGTTAGAAAGATGAAGACAAAGTCAGTTCATTGCTACAACATCATGGTGATTTGCGACCGCAATTGGGCCACCAAAAGCATACACATCAACGACGGCTTATGCAAGCAAAGATTAAGAGGAGCAAAGCGAGATTAAGAGTAGTAAAACGCATAGCCTTGCTTGAAACCCGCGTCCCTCCTTCGCAAACGAAAAAGCCGCTTCAGCTTGCCTGACTGCTTTTTGTTTATTGAATTAGTGTGATTAGTGCGATTCGTGGTGCTCGTCTTTTTCAAAATCAGTTGACCACCACGAATTACACCAATTCCACGAATAATCCTTACCTGAAACCCAAGTCGGTTCGCAGCACGAATACGGGTGCCTCAGCTTGCCTGACTGCTTCATGTTTTTGAATTAGCGTGATTCGTGCGATTCGTGGTGCTCTTCTTTTTAAAAATGCACTTGATGGTTAGGTGAGGATGTCGTGTACGACGTTTCCGTAGACGTCGGTCAGTCTGAAATCGCGACCGGCGTATCGATACGTTAGTTTCTCGTGATCTAGACCTAGGAGGTGCAACATGGTGGCGTGTAGATCGTGGACATGCACTTTGTTTTCGACAGCCGTTTTTCCGGTCTCATTTGTTGAACCATAGCGAATCCCACCTTTGACTCCGCCGCCAGCCAAGAAGAAGGAGAAGCCTGCCGAGTTGTGTCCGCTGCCGCCTTTCTCGTTGCTTAGTGGAGTTCGACCAAACTCACCGCCCCAGACAATGAGCGTGTCTTTGAGCATATCGCGGTCTTTCAAGTCCTGCATCAAAGCCGCAATCGGCTTGTCGATCGCCTGGCAGTTCGCGGTAATCTCCTTGGCGTGATTACCGTGCTGATCCCAATTGGAATGGCACAATTCGATATAGCGAACACCCGCTTCTGCCAAACGGCGAGCGACTAAACATTGTCGTCCAAAGTCGTCGTTGAGACAGCGTCCGGTAGCTTTCGTTTTACCGACGTTATATCGCTCCAGCGTCGCTTCCGATTCACCCGCCACATCCAGCGCTGCGGGTGCCGCCGTTTGCATTCTAAAGCCCAACTCCAAGGACTCAATGACACCTTCCAACTGCGAGTCAACTTGGTTTTTCTCAAGCATCTGTTGATTCATCGACTGCACGAGATCCAATTGCGCTCGTTGAATTTCGTCCGTCTTTGAAGCTTGAGCGTTGCGAATTCCAGCCTTTTCGATATCCGCTCCGACGTGCCCAATCGCAGTTCCCTGATAAATCGCAGGCAAGAACGCACTACCGTAATTCTGCGCACCACCAACTCGAGTCTCGGGATTAATGGAAACGAATCCCGGCAGATTTTGGTTTTCCGTCCCCAAGCCATAGAGCACCCACGAGCCGACTGATGGGCGCGCAAACCGAAAGTCGCCGGTGTGCAAAGTCAGATAAGACTGCGGGTGGTTTGGCAGGTCCGTCACCATACTATTTACGATGCACAAATCGTTAGCGTGCTTCGCAATTTCAGGCATGCTGTCTGCAATCCACAACCCATTATCGCCGTGCTGACTGAACGGAACAACCGAACCAGCAACGCCACCTTTGGCATACTTCGTTTTACTTTTGGGAGTGATATTGGTCGAAATGACTTTTCGATCACGCGGCTTGTAGTCAAACGTATCCGTCTGAGCGGGACCACCACGCATACACATGAAAATGACTCGCTTCACCTTCGGCTCGAAGTGAGGCTGCTTGGGCAACAACGGACTTTTGTAAGCCGCCATCGCCGATTGTTCCTGGCACAAACCAGCCATCGCCGTGTAAGCAAAACCAGTCGACA
>Ga0115002_10006665_pt1 | contig 13217 bp, 10 predicted proteins | sample ArcticOcean_MG_C_8_FD_89576 | JGI IMG/M metagenome (GOLD analysis project Ga0115002, IMG submission 89576) | Marine microbial communities from western Arctic Ocean - ArcticOcean_MG_CB11_86 | ecosystem: Environmental > Aquatic > Marine > Oceanic | place: Arctic Ocean: Canada Basin | collected...
GATCGAGATCGACCGCTTGTCCTGGAACGGCGAGACCGCGGCCGCGCTCGCCAGTGACATCCCGTAGCCAAGGATCGAATTGCCCATCGAGAACGGCTCGAAGGTTGCAAAGGCATGGCAACCTATATCCGCCGCGATATGCACCTTGCCGATCTCGGCCTGCAGAAGTTTGAGCGCCGAAAACACCGGCCGTTCGGGGCAGCCGGTACAGAACTGTGGTGGTCTGGGCGGCAAGGCGGCGGGAAACGCCGCCTCAGCTCCATCCATCGCCGCCTTCACGCGATCGGCCTCGGCGCGAATGTGCGCCGGATCGCCGATCCCGAGCCCTTCGGCCTCGATGAATCCCATCAGCCCCTCATGCATGACGGCACCGTTATAATCGCCGGCCATCGGGAAGACGTCCTTGCCGTGCACGCGGGTCTGAATATCGGCCTTGCGCAGCGTGACGTTGATCTGGTGTTCGATAAATTCGGGATTGCCCTCTTCGATCACCAACACCGCGTCCTTGCCGGCGCAGAATTCGGTGACCTGATCCGGTACCATCGGGTACACGACGTTGAGGATCATCAACGGAATTCGACTGTTGCCGAAATCGTCGGCAAGCCCGAGCCGGGCAAGGCGGCGCATCAGCGTGTTATAGAGTCCGCCGGGAACGATGATGCCGAGACGCTCTATATCGCCGTCGAAAAATTCGTTCAAATTTTTGTCGCGAATGAATTTCTGGGCGGCAGGCAGGCGCTGCTCGACTTTCAGTTTCTCCTGCACGAACGTCACCGGGGGATGGGCGAGCCTGCCGTAATTGAAGGTCGCTGGCTCGGCCAGCCGGTCGCGCGTGTTCACCGGCGGCCGGACATTGTTTCTGGCCGTAAACCGACCCTGCACATGGCAGGCACGAATACGAAGCTGCAGGATGACCGGGGTGTTCGACGCCTCCGACAGCTCAAACGAGTTTTCGACCGCGTCGACGATGGACGTCAGATTGGGACGCGGGTCGACGAGCCACATGCTTGATTTCATCGCCATCGCCAGGGTGCGTTCCTGGATGATGCTCGCCCCTTCGCCATAATCCTCGCCGCTGACAATCAGCGCACCGCCAATGACCCCGGGTGACGCGAGATTGCTGAGCGCGTCCGCCGCCACATTGGTGCCGACGATGGATTTCCACCCCACCGCGCCACGCAGCGGATAGTTGATCGACGCGCCGAGCATCGCTGCCGCAGCGGCTTCGTTAGTACCGGTCTCCACGTGGATGCCCATTTCGTCCATCAGTTCCTCGGCATCGAGCAACACATCCAACAGATGCGACACCGGCGCGCCCTGATAGCCGCCGACATAGGCGACACCCGATTGCAGCAGCGCCTTGGTGACCGCGAGAATACCCTCGCCATGGAATATTTCCCCGTCACCGAGGCGGAGGGACTCAACTTCTTTACTGAACGATCTTTCGGCACTCATGAACGTCTCCCTTTGGGGAAATTATACCCCTGATTTGTGATCTTCGCACCACTCGACGCAACCGTCTCCGATTGCCGTCTCCCATTGCCATTTCCCATCGCCGTCACACGCAGTATTCTCCCGTCATCATGCCCAAGAACGCCCCTTCCCCCCTTGCGCGTCTGCCATCGGTCAACCGATTGCTGAATGCCGACGCCGCGACGCCACTGCTCACCGAATACGGCCGGGCGGAAACGACGGCAGCGCTGCGGCAAACCCTGGCCGGGCTGCGCCAGGAATTGTCGGCATCCGGCGGCGAGCCGCCCAATGGGGCAGCAATTCTTGCGGCCACGGCAGAACGCCTGCAACACCGCGCGGCCCCGTCTCTGCGCCCGGTGTTCAACCTGACCGGAACGGTGCTTCATACCAATCTCGGCCGCGCCGTCCTGCCCGAAGAAGCGATAACGGCGGTGGCCGAAGCGGCACGCGGGGCGAGCAATCTGGAATACCGCATCGCCGAGGGGAAGCGCGGCGACCGGGACGAACATATCGAAGCGCAGCTTTGCGCGATGACCGGCGCGGAAGCGGCCACCATCGTCAACAACAACGCCGCCGCCGTGATGCTGGTGCTCAACACCTTCGCGCTGGGCAAGGAAGTCCCGACATCGCGCGGCGAGCTGATCGAAATCGGCGGGTCATTCCGGATGCCGGACATCATGGCGCAGTCCGGCTGCACATTGATTGAGGTCGGCACCACGAACCGGACACATCTGAAAGACTTTGCCGGCGCGATCGGCCCCGCCACCGGCATGATCATGAAGGTTCATACCAGCAATTACGTCGTCGAGGGGTTCACCGCCGAGGTACCGGAAGCGGATCTGGCGAAACTCTGCCACGATAACGGCATTCCATTTGCCATCGATCTTGGCAGCGGCGCGCTGACCGATTTGGCGCAGTTCGGCCTGCCCCACGAACCGACACCGATGGAGGCGATGAAGCACGGCGCCGATATCGTGACGTTTTCCGGCGACAAGCTGCTGGGCGGGCCGCAGGCGGGAATCATTGTCGGCACCAGGGGGCATGTTGCGCGGCTCAAGCAGAACCCCATGAAACGGGCGTTGCGTTGCGACAAGATGACGATTGCCGCCTTGTCGGCCGTCCTCCGGCTATACGCCGATCCGGACCGGCTGGTCGAACGCGTCCCGACCTTGCGCGCACTGGCCCGTTCTGTCGACGACATCGCCGCCGCCGCCCAGCGGGTCGGGCCGGCGCTCGCAGGTGCGATCGGAAGTTTGGCATCGGTCACAGACATGGCATGCGAAAGCCAGGTCGGCTCCGGCGCGCTGCCGACACGGCGCATCCCGAGTGCGGGCCTGGCCGTCACCCTCGAAGCGAAGGGCGGCACTGCTCTCAATGCACTTGCGGCGGCGTTCCGCGCCCTGCCCGTCCCGGTCATCGGCCGGGTCCAGGACGATGCTTTTATTCTCGATCTGCGGTGCCTGGAGGATGAGGCGGACTTCATCGCCCAGCTATCGGCGCTCGACCTGTCCCGATGACCCCCGAATGACACCCGAATGACACCCGAATGATTATCGCCACCGCCGGCCATGTCGATCATGGCAAGACCCTGCTGATCAAGACCCTGACCGGGGTCGATACAGACCGTCTTCCGGAAGAAAAAAGACGCAATCTGACAATCGATCTCGGCTTCGCCTATCTCCCGCTGGACGGCGTGGAAACCATCGGCTTTATCGACGTGCCGGGTCACGAGCGGTTCATCCGCAATATGCTGTGCGGCGTCGCCGGAATCGATTTTGTGCTGTTTATCGTCGCCGCCGATGACGGACCGATGCCACAGACCGAGGAGCACCTGGCGATACTCGACCTGCTCGGCGTCAATCGCGGCGCCGTTGCGCTGACCAAAATCGACCGGGTGGATGAGTTACGCGCAGCGGAGGTCGCGGAAGAAATCGACGTGCTGTTCGCGGGCACGTCGCTTGAGGGATTGCCGGTGTTTCCCGTCTCCGCCATGACTGGCGACGGAATGGACAACCTGAAAAACCATCTGCTGGCGGTCGCGGCTGACATGCCGTTGCGACCGGTAACCGGCAATTTCCGTCTCGCCATCGACCGCAGTTTCGATGTCGTGGGCGCCGGGCTGGTCGTCACGGGAACAGCGTTTTCCGGCCGGGTCGATGCCGGCAGCCCGGCCCGGGTGCTGGGAGCGGACATGGAGGTCCGGGTGCGTGGGATACATGCCCAGAACGCAGCAGCCGAATTCGGTCAGGCAGGGCAGCGCTGCGCTCTTAACCTGGCAGGCATCGGTCTCGACAAGGGACTTATCCATCGCGGCGACTGGGTGGTAACCGGCGACGTGCCGCCTCCGGCCCGCAAGATCGACGTGCGGCTGCGGGTACTCAAATCCGAAAGCCGGGCGCTGGCGTATTGGACCCCGGTTCACGTTCATCTCGGCGCCGCGGAGACCACCGGACGGGTCGCAGTGCTCGGCGACAAGGCGATTGCCCCTGGCGAGGACGGGTTGGCACAGCTCGTACTCGACCAGCCAGTGGGCGCGGTGCATGGCGACGGGCTGATCATCCGCGACCAGTCGGCGCAACGCACCATCGGCGGCGGAACGGTGATCGATCTGTTCCCGCCGTCGCGCGGGCGCGCCCGGCCCGAGCGGCTGGATTTTCTGCGCGCCATGGAAGAAGCGGATGACGCGACGGCATTGACAGCACTCCTGGACTCAACGCCCAACGGGCTGCATCTCGGACTCTTTACCGCCGCGCGCAACCTGACGCCGGAAGATATGGAAACCCTCGCCGAATTGGTGCCGATGAAATCGATCCAGATGGAAACCGGCATGCTCGGGTTTTCGGAGGAACGCTGGGCGGCGTTCCGCGATGCCGTCCTCGCCGGTCTCGCCGCCTGGCATGAAAAATCGCCGGACACGGTCGGGCCGGGCGAAAACCGGATCCTGACCGGCACCGGCATCCGCCTGCCGGCGGAGGCGGCAACCGCCATCGCCGCCGAACTGGTGCGCGAAGGCGTTATCGTCAAGGAAGGCATGGGCGTTCGCCTGCCGTCGCACCAGCCGAGTCTGCAGGGCGCCGATGCCACAAACTGGAACAAGATCAAACCGATGCTGGTCGAGGCCGGCCTGCGTCCGCCTGTGGTCGTCGATATCGCCCAGGAAATGGGGAGCGAGCCGCGCAAGATCGAATCCCTGCTGGTGCGCGCCGGCCGCCACGGGCTGGTCATCCGGGTGTCCAAGAACCGTTTCTTCCCTCCCGAAACCCTGCGGAATTTGGCCGATATCGCCGAGCTGGTCGCGGCCAAGGCCGATGGCGGCCTAATCACTGCCGCCGCATTCCGGGACGCGTCCGATATCGGCCGCAACCTTGCCATCGAGGTGCTGGAATTCTTCAATAAGGTAAAATTCACCCGCCGCGTCGGCGACGGCCATCAGATCATCCGCCCCGCGGCGGAGGCCTTTGGCGACGGGTGAATATCGGCTATTGTCCGCACCCGACGGAAGAGAATCGTTCCCCGGTGGGGCGCCCGGTCTTCAAAACCGGTGAGGGGTGTTAGACGTCCCTGGTGGGTTCGACTCCCACTCTTTTCCGCCAATTTCTCTTCGCTTTACCAACTAGACGCGCACCGGCGCCAGCATCGGACACCTCTTTCAATTCGCCGTCCGCTTGCGCCCGATACGCGAGGCTGACATGATCACGCCCCGGGCGTTACAGGGGAGTTTCCGTACGTGCCAGCGATCTCGGCGCCAGACGGCACATCACTTTATTTCGAGCAAACCGGTTCCGGCGAGCCCGTGCTGTTCATCCATGAATTCGCGGGCAATCACCGGACCTGGGACGCGCAGGTGGCGCATCTCGGTGAAACATACCGTTGCATCGCCTATGCCGCCCGCGGCTATCCGCCCTCCGGGATACCTAACGCCGACGATGCTTACGGTCAGGAATCCGCAGTGTCGGACGCCGTCGCAGTTCTCGACGCGCTTGAAATCGACCGCGCCCACATCGTCGGCCATTCGATGGGGGCCTATACAGCGCTGCATGTCGGCATCCGCTATCCGCAGCGCTGCCTGTCGGTGGCCGCCCTCGGCTGCGGCTGGGGATCGCACCCGGACGAACGGGAGACCGCGCGCGGGCTGTGCGAGGATATCGCCGCCATGTTCCGCAGCGAGCCGATTGAAATCTCAGCCGCCAAATACGCACGTTTTCCGATGCGCCACACATTCGAGGCCAAAAACCCGGAGGGTTTTGCCGCCTTCCAAGAAATCCTCAGAGGACTGTCGCCCGACGGCGCGGCGCTGACCATGCTGAACCTCCAACGCGACCGGCCGACCTTGCGGGACATGGAAGCAGAGCTACAGACATTCGCACCACCGCTGCTGGTGCTCGTCGGCGACGAAGACCATCCGTGCCTCGATGGCAGCCTGTTCCTCAAACGCACCGTGCCGACCGCCGCCTTGCACATCGTGCCGCGCGCGGGGCATACGATAACCATGGAAGAACCCTCCGTCGTAAACGCCGCGCTGCAAACCCTTTTTACCGCCGCCACCGACGGCACCTGGATGACACACCGAAAAAGCGAAAACACCTGAACAGAGGAGACGACAATGGATCTGCAACTCAAAGGCAAAACCGCCCTGATTACCGGCGGCAGCGAAGGTATCGGCAAGGGCATCGCCATGGGCCTGGCGAAGGAGGGCGTCGATGTCGCCATCTGCTCACGCCGACCCGAACCGCTGGAAGCCGCCGCCCAGGAAATCCGCGATGCGACGGGCGCGAAGGTTTTCGCCATCCCGACCGACCTGACCGACAATGCGCAGGCGAAAAAGTTCGTCGAGGACGGCGCGAAGGCGCTGGGGCGTGTCGACATCATGGTCAACAATGCCGGGTCGTCGCCGGGCGGGGTGATCGAACATCTGACCGAGGAAGACTGGGAACAGTCGTTGCAACTCAAATTCATGGGCTATGTCCGCTGCTTGCGCTATGTGCTGCCGATCATGGTCGAACAGGGCGGCGGGCGCGTGGTCAATCTGATCGGCAATGACGGGGTCAAACCGTCATACTGGGAGATCGCCCCCGGTGCGGCCAATGCCGCCGGTCAGAACCTGACCATGTCGCTGGCCGGCCAGTACGGCCCGCAGAACATCAGTTTCGTCGCCGTCAACCCGGGGCCGGTGCGCACCGAACGCTGGACCGGTCTTGTCACCGCCATGGCGCGCGACATGAAATTGAGTTTCGAGGAGGCCGACAAGCTGGCGCCCGCCTCCATCCCGATGGGCCGGATTGCCGAAACCGAGGAGGTTGCCAATCTCTGCGTTATGCTCGCCTCGCCGCTGACGCACTTCGTCAACGGCACGCAGATCGAAATCGACGGCGGCCAGCAGAAACCTCTGATGGACCGGTCGCGCGACCGCTGAGTGGCGGCAGGAAACAGCATAGTCATGCCCCCGATCGACCGGGCGGGCGATCCGCATAACGCGTTCGTCGAACGGCGAGGACTTGCCGGGATCCCCGGGGGCGCACTGAGCGGAACAAGCTTTGCGGTGAAGGACAACGTCGCGGTTCAGGGCATGGCATTCACGGCCGGCCACCCGCTCTTCGCCGACCGGTGCGCCGGAGAGACCGCGCCGGCAGTCCGGTGCCTTCTCGACGCCGGTGCCGACTTCGTCGGCATGACGCAGACCGATGCCGGCGGGTTCGGGGCGACCACGCCGCAGACACGAAACCCGGCGGCGGCGGGGCTGATTGTCGGCGGGTCGTCCGGCGGATCTGCGGCGGCAATCGCCGCAGGATATTGCGATTTCGCCATCGGCACCGATACCGGCGGCAGCGTGCGGATTCCAGCGGCCTGTACCGGCCTTGCCGCCTTCAAGCCGTCCTATGGCCGGATTTCGAATGACGGTGTGTGGCCGCTCACGCCGCAGCTTGACCACGTCGGCCTCATCGCCCGCGACCTTGCCATGCTGCGCCGGGCGAGCCTCGTGCTGCTGGACGGTGCCCGCATTGAGCCGGCACCTGCGGCACCGTCCGATCTGCGGATCGCCGTGGAAATCGACAAGGCGGGATTGTTCGATCCTGGAATCGCTGAGGAGATGGACCGCATCACCGAAGCGCTTCAGGGCGCAGGGCATATGGTTGACCGGATCGCGGTCCCGGGCCGGGAGAATATTGCCGAAGCCCATGGCGTTATCGTGCTGTCGGAAGCCGCCGCGATCTACGCGGATTGCACCGAGGAGCAGCGCGGCCAACTCGGCAAGGCCGCCGCCACCGCCCTTCGCCACGCCCAACTACTGACGCCCGAAGCAATAGAAGCGGCATGGGAATGGGCGCGCGCCGCCGCGGACCGGATGAAGGCCACTCTTATCCCGTTCGACGTGCTCATCTCACCGACGCTGCCGGTGGCGCCGCCGTCCGTGGAAACCCGCCGGATTCCGCTTGCCGGCGAAGACCAGCCGGTTGTCGTCGCAATGACTGTGCTGACCTGTCTCGCCAATCTGACGGGAAATCCGGTTATTTCGTTTCCCAATCCGGGATCGGCGTGTTTTCCGAAAACCGGCACTCAACTGCTTGGTCATGCCAAAGCGGACGAAGCCCTATTCGGTGTCGCCGACCAGATATTTACCGACCTCCAGGACGCCTCCCCCTTGTCCGGCACAGAACCCGGCCTGTAAGGTCGCTCCATGAAACCGCCGAAATTCGACTATTACGCCCCCACGGACATCGATGGCGCGCTTGCGTTGATCGCCGAGCATGGCGAGGACGCCCGGTTTCTGGCGGGCGGCCAGAGCCTGGTGCCGATGATGAATTTCCGGATCGCCGCGCCGGCGGCGCTGATCGACCTCAACCGCATTCCGGCACTACGGGGTATTCGCGTTGACGACGCCGGCAGTTTGCATATCGGCGCGATGACGCGGACACGGCAGCTCGAAACCGATCCGGAAATTGCAGCGGCAAACCCGTTGTTGCACGCCGCTGCCGCCCATATAGCCCATGTCCAAATTCGCAACCGTGGCACCCTCGGCGGCAGTCTTGCCCATGCCGACCCTGCCGCCGAACTGCCGGGAATAGCGCTCGTCTGCGATGCGGAAATCCTCCTGCACGGCCCAAACGGCAAAAGAACGGTCGCATCGGATTCTTTCTTCGATGGCGTCTTTTCGACCGCGATCGCCGATGACGAGATGATCACCGAAATCATTTTCCCGCCCTGGCCAAATCAACGCCGCTGGGGATTTCAGGAGATTTCGCGCCGTGACGGGGATTTCGCGATGATCGGCATCGCGGCATGCTTCGATATCGGCGGAGACGGTCTGATCGCAGGTGCGCGCCTGGCCGCCATCGGGGCCGGCGACACGCCCCTGAGGCTCACATCTGGTGAGGCGGTCCTGACGGGACAGGCGCCGGGACAGGCACTATTCACCGACGCCGCGTTTGCGGCGATCGACGATCTCCGACCAGGAAACGACATCCACGCTTCGGCCGCGTATCGGCGCGAAGTCGGCGGGGTTCTGGTCGAGCGGGTGCTGACAGAAGCCTGGGGGCGCGCGCTGTGACCGGCCTGCATCGCATTGAGCTGACCGTGAACGGCAACCCGCAGGACTGCGAGATCGAAGCGCGCATGACGCTTGCCGACTGCCTGCGCGAAAAACTGAACATGACTGGCACGCATCTTGGCTGCGAACATGGCGTCTGCGGCGCCGGCACTGTGTTGGTGGACGGCGTCGCGGGCCGGTCGTGCCTGATGTTTGCGGTCCAGGCCGTCGACGCCGAAATCACCACCATCGAAGGGCTGGCACGCGACGGCAAACTATCCGCCCTGCAACAGGCGTTTCACGACAATTTCGCGCTGCAATGCGGGTTCTGCACACCGGGCTTTCTGACCACGGCCGAAGCATTTCTGGCCGAAAATCCGGTTCCGACCCGCGCTGAGGTACAACGCGCCATTTCGGGCAATATCTGTCGCTGCACGGGCTACGTGTCGATCGTCGACGCCATCCTCGACGCCGCGGAACGGCTGCGCGCAGAGAGCACTCCGTGACCGGCACCGCGCACAAATATATCGGCAAATCCGTCAAACGGTTGGAGGACGAACGCCTCCTGACCGGGACCGGCGCCTATGTGGACGACCTCAAACTGCCGGGCATGGCCGTAATGGCGATTCTGCGCAGCCCCCATGCCCATGCCCGTATCCGCGGGATCGATCTGTCGGCGGCACGGGCGCTACCGGGCGTGATCGATGCGTTTTCAGCGGCCGATATCGGGCCGGAATTGCCGCTGATCCCGATCCGTCTTGCGCCGTTCGAAGGCTTCGAGCGCTTCCTTCAGCCGCCGATCGCCGTCGGCAAAGTACGGTATGTGGGAGAGCCCGTCGCGGTCGTCATCGCGTCGGACCGCTACGTCGCCGAGGACGCGCTGGAACTGATTGATATCGATCTCGACCCGATATCCGCCGTAACCGGAATCGAACAGGCGGTGGCGGGCGATGTGTTGATCCATGAAGACGCCGGCGAAAACATGGGGTCGCGCTATACCGTTGGACGTGGCGATGCGGAGGCGGCCTTCGCCGACGCGGCCTATACGCGGCGCGAACGTTTCGTCACCAACCGCCACAGCGCGGCGCCGATGGAAACCCGTGGACTGATAGCCGAATTCGATGCCGGCATACCGCTGCTCCGCCTGCACGGGGCGACCAAGGTTACATACTTCAACCGCCGCCATCTCGCCGTCGCGTTCGACCTGCCGGAAGCCGCGGTGGAATTGATAGAGACCGATGTCGGCGGCGGCTTCGGGGTGCGCGGCGAGCTATATCCGGAAGATTATCTCGTGCCGATCGCGAGCCGGCGGACAGGACGCCCGGTCAAATGGATCGAGGACCGTCGCGAGAATTTGATGGCGACCAATCATTCGCGCGATATCGTCTGCGATCTTGAAATCGCGGCGACCGCCGATGGCGGTATTTTGGCGATGCGCGCCACCGTCCAGGGTGATATGGGCGCCTATATCCGGACCAATGGCGGGGTCGTAGCTTCCCGGGCGGCGCAGTTCCTGCCCGGTCCCTATCGCGTTCCTTCGTTTTCCTGCGATGTGCAGTTTCTGATCACTAACAAGACACCCGTCGGGACCCTCCGCGGCCCCGGACGGTTTGAGGCCAATTTCTGCCGCGAACGGATGCTTGATCTGATGGCGGACGACCTTGGAATCGATCCGGCGGAGCTTCGCTTGCGCAACCTGTTGGAGCCGGCGGAGCTTCCCTACCGGATCGGTGAACTGGTGCCAGGCGACGTCAATGCAACCTTCGACCCCGGCGATTACCCGTCGGCGCTACGCCGGGTGCTGGCTGAAATCGGTTACGACGACTGGAAAGACCGCCAGGGCGACATTATCGACGGCCGCGCCGTCGGGCTCGGGATCGCCTGTTTTATCGAAAGCAGTGCCGCGGGACCGCCAGAAACCGCGCGAATTACCGCAGCACCTGACGGTGGCATCGAGATTCGAACCGGCGCCTCCTCTGTCGGTCAGGGCACCGAAACCGGGCTCGCCCAGATCGGCGCCGAATACCTCGGTATCGACATTGACAGGATTGGCGTCCTCCATGGCAGCAGCACCTTGCTGGCCAGTGGCGGCGGCACCTTTCACAGCCGAAATACGGTGATGGCAGGCAACGCCGTGCGGCTCGCCGCGGAGGCGCTGCGAGACCGGTGCGTCGAACTCGCCTCCTTGCGCTGGAACACCGAGGCGGACGAATTATCCTACAGGGACGGCGCCGTGCACCGGCCCGACGAGGCGGCGGCGGAACCCCTTACATTGGCGGAGCTCGCGACCTTTGCCCGGTCGCGCGGCGGGAAAGAAACTCTGTCCGCCGACGCCGCGTTCGAAAACGAAGGCAAGCTTTCCTATTCCTATGGCGCCCATGCCGCCCTGGTCGCCGTCGATGTGGCGACCGGCGTGGTTGAGGTGAAGCGCTACGTGCTGGCCGAGGAAATCGGCCGCGCCCTCAATCCGGCATTGGTCATAGGCCAAGCTATCGGCGGTATGATGCAGGGGCTCGGCGGCACGTTGCTCGACCACATGGTGTATGACGAGGACGGCCAGTTGTTGACTGGCAGCTTCGCCGATTATCTGCTGCCGACCAGCGCCAACCTGCCGGACATAACAGCAATCGCACTCGAAGAATTTCCATCGGAATTCAACCCGATGGGGTTCAAGGGCGCGGGCGAAGGCGGGATTGTGGCCGTGGCCGCAGCCATCGGCAACGCGGTGGCTTTGGCCTTGAAGCCACACAGTATTGTCATCAACGAATTGCCGCTGACACCGGACCGGTTGCGCGCGCTCCTGCGGGCCGTCGGCGCCTGACGGAGAATAAATAGATCTGCCTTTTCAGTTTTTCGCGAGCACGATAAGCGCAGATTGACCCTGCTCCCGCCTCAAAATAAGCTCCGATTGGAAAACAAGGAAACGCCATGTCAGATTTGAATTACGATGAATCACCCTATGCGGTGCGCGACGATATTACCGCGGCGCATCGGCGGGCCTGGGACCGGTTGTCCAAACCCGGCAGCTGGCTGGCCGGCGAAGAGCGGGTGAAAGTGATGGCGGAGACCCGTCATGCCCAAGACTGCGCGACCTGCGCAAAGATCAAGGATGCCCTTTCCCCCTTTGCCGTCACCGTTGCCCACGATGCCGGTACCGACTTAGCCGAGCCCTGGGTGAACATGATCCATCTGATCGTCGCCGACCCGGGCCGGCTGACCCACGGCTGGTACAGGAAAACAATCGACAGCGGCATCCCTGAAACCCATTTTGTCGAAATCGTCAGCATCGTGGCCCATACGACGGCGATCGATACCTTCGCAAAAGGCATCGGCGTTCCGGTGCGGACGCTGCCTGAGCCGAAGGCGGGTGAGCCATCGCGTTACCGGCCGGCGGAAGCGCGCCAACACCAGGCCTGGGCGCCGAATATTGCCTGGGACGAATTCGGGCCCAACGAAGCGGATTATTTCGTCGGACCGGAGGCGAGCATCCGCCGGGCAATGACGCTGGTGCCGAACGAAGCCCGCGGGTTTTTCGATGTCGTGTCGGCGCAGTACCTCGCCGGGCCGCAAATGCGCGATTTCAGCCAGGAATTCCGCGCGATTACCCATTTGCAGATCGAATTGCTTGCGGCGAGAGTATCGGCACTGAACCAGTGTACCTATTGAACTACCAGCCATTCGGCACTGCTCCGTGCGAGCAGCGAACAAACTGGAGACACGCTCGATTTCAGCGCGATCATCGGCGGCGCTGACGCGGGCGATACCGGCATCGAAAACGGCGATCTGATGATTGAGTTCGCCGAAGCCGTTCTCGGGAGCGACAACTCCCGGCTTGAACGAGCCCGGAAGGCGATCCTCGACGAATTGGGCCCTGACGCGGTGGTTGATTCCGCCGGTGTCGCCGGCCTGTTCAACGCCATCGACCGGGTCGCCGACGCAACCGGCGCACCGCTTGAGGCCGACAAGGAGAAAATGACCGCCGGCCTCCGCAAGGAGATCGGCATCGACGCATTCGCTGCGCAGAAACAAGCCCTCGATTCCGAGGCGGCGAAGACCGGCGCGGAATAGCGCACCCGCGTCACAATTGTTTTCGGGGCGGCGCATAGCCGCCCCGTTGCATTCGCGAATCCGGCACGTCATAGTTAGGCCATCGCGGCGAAATTCCGCGGCGATTTTCATACGTAAAGGAGGACATATGTCCGAGAAACTCGGGATAGGC
>Ga0115002_10006667_pt1 | contig 13215 bp, 14 predicted proteins | sample ArcticOcean_MG_C_8_FD_89576 | JGI IMG/M metagenome (GOLD analysis project Ga0115002, IMG submission 89576) | Marine microbial communities from western Arctic Ocean - ArcticOcean_MG_CB11_86 | ecosystem: Environmental > Aquatic > Marine > Oceanic | place: Arctic Ocean: Canada Basin | collected...
CTAAGTAGAACGAAATCCGCGACCGACTATGGTTGGGGTTGTCGGCGTCCGGATAAACCCGCACCAACGTTGGCCCGTTGTAGCCGATGATGAGTTGGATATTCGGGAATAGGTAGTAGACCGGCAACGCCGCCAACAGGACATTCCAGTCATCCGGCTGTTGTTCGCGCAGATTGTCGATATTTTTCAGGCACAGCATCATCCGGTGATTGCGCTCGAAGCGGTCGTACATTTGTACGTTGCCATAGAAGTCGTGAGCTAACGTGTCGCGGTGCAGCGTGTTGAAATGGTACGTCTCGCCGAACGTATCGATGGCCAGCTTCCAGTTCATTGCGTGCTCGAACGATGTCTCGCCATGGTAGGCATATCGATCTAAGTCCCAGCTTTGAAGCTCCTGGCCGAGTTCGCCCAACGCACTGTCGAGATTCAATGTCCCCTGCGGATCCGGGTGCACCCACAGCAGGCCATGCTTTTCTTGCGCGGACAGTTCAACCAATCCATTGCAACTGCGGTCGACGAAACCAAATTGGTCCTCTTTCGGCACAGCAACCAGCTCGCCCGCATTGGAATAGCCCCAAGCATGAAAGGGACAACTGAATAGGTTCTTTTTGCCCCGCGGATCGTTTTCCACCACCGTGCCGCGATGGCGACAGACGTTTAGGAACGCATGAAATTGGCCTTCGCGATCGCGCGTCGCCAAGATCGGCTTGCCTAAATCAGTATTGGTGATGAACGAACCGGGCTCTGGCAGATCGCTGGCAAGGCCAAGTACGTGTGGATAGTCCTGAAAGAATGTCTGCCATTCGCGTGCGGCGATGTCGGGACACGAATAGGCGGTAACCGGATTCTTGAGCTGTACGCCCGCATCAACATTCGTGCCGTTGTCCAGGTGGTCTAGCAAACCCTGCACAACGCGCACGGTTTCTTGTCTATCAAACATCGTAATTCCTATTCAAGAACCTTTTCACCGCCATCGTCCAGCACATCAGGGCGCCGCCAATATGAATACTGTGGTGTCCAATCTTTGCTCATTCCCACCCGCCCTAGTAGATTCCACATCGCGCAGTAGAGATCGCCAGGACCAAGTATGCAGGCATTTTTACGCACGATCGTGTCACCCTGCCGTTCATAGACCACGGCACCGGGCATATTCGCGCTGTTTTCCATACAGCTCTATTGCCTAATGTAATCACCGGCGCCGTGGGACGTCAATCGGAACCGCCACCCGCGCGAATTGGCGAATTTGCGCTGGGTTGCCGGCTCATCCTTCGACAGCTACACCACACCCATCCACGATTCGAGATGTGGTAAGAAGTCATTGAATCCATCACCCCACAACGTGCGATAGCGGCAACCCTGTACCATGTTATGGATCGCCAACAACTTATCGTTGCCCGCGAACAGATCAGATAGTGTCGCCTCTCCGGACTCAGTGGCAAAGCTGTAGTTCGGCACTTCGCGGCCACTGCTGTTTTTGCACAACTCATTGAGCTTTTGCGTTAGCTCAAAGATCTACATTTCGGTTGCTTGGATCTCTGCTTGGGTATCCTCCTGCCCCATCTTCGCTTCCTCCTCCAAGTGGATTCCAACCATAGCCTAGCTCTTTAGCATGCGTCTCACGCCGCGCCACTCAAGCAGGCTATCGCACAAGGCTTCTGGATAGATCGACAACGTGCGCTCATCCCGCGCACTCGACGTGCAACGAAAGTAGACCATCAAGCGCGGCTCGCTACCAGACGTCACCAACGACGCTGAATGCGGCGTCGAAAAGTGCACAATGACCGCATCGCCAATGTTGAGCTTCATGAAATCCGGCCGCGGCCAATAATGACCATCGGCGCCGTGTGCCGAGCGGGACAAGTATTTGCGCCGCACGGCTTCAGGATAATGCACGAGCCCGTGGTGATTCGGTGCTTTGCCATTTTCTCGCTCCCAACCTGGCCCGTCCGGACCAACCGGACCCCCAAGATCTCGCTGCGAGCGAAAGAATTCCGCCATGTGTTTATGCGCGCCGCGCAGCAAGCCTAGGTTGCCGGCACCTTCGGCTCGCTGGTCAGACAACGCGATACCCACCAACGCCGTGAAGTTGTGCATATTGCATTTGTGTTCGACGAATGTGCGAGCCATGCCGTTGGTACTCGGTTCGGCGCGCCAAGCGCTCAAGTTCCGACCGCGGATGTTCGTACCAGCCTTAGGCACCGCGGTACCGCCATTCCACAGGCCATCCAAGTGTCCCGTCCACCCGTTGTGTGGTGTGTCCTTGTTGAGGTAGCCGGATTCGTTGGTCACCTGGCCACTATCACCCGGGAACAAGGTCGAGATTTGCGCACCTCTGAGCGGCACAAGTTTGTTGCCAATCGCACGCTCGACGACCTTCTTGAGCGAAGTTGCTTCGAACAGATCCAAGAAGATATCGCTACCGTTCGCAGTGAAATTGGCGCGTAACGCCTCTTGGAGCGCTTTGCGAGCGCCTGAGCCCTTGGCTGCTAGAGAATATCGCGCCGAATTGCGTAGCTCGCCCATCCGTTCGAACAATATCCTTCGAGCCTGCATAGCCTGTTCGCGCGGCACAATGCCCGGTACTCGCAAGTACCCGTCTCTATGAAACCGCTTGGCTTGCTCCGGAGTCATTTCGGTCCGGCCAGACCTACCCACCGCCGGCGAATGTCGCTTTGGCAGCCCGCTCCACAAATTTGCACACGCCTTCTTCGATCACGTATTTATCAAAGTACATCCCCACGGCCGTGGGTTGGCCGGTCATCGGCAACGGTGCATCGCTAGTTTCGGGGTTGAAGTAAAGTGTGAAGTACGACGTTCCGGTAAGTTGGCCATTTTCTTCGAGGACACGGTGATTGGTCGTGACGTGTCGTGTGGTCCGCGGCGCTCGATCCGCCTCAGTGATAACCTGATTGGGTTTCCTTGGTGCACCACCGGTGAGGAGCACCCCATCATGAGTGAACAATTCGCCAAACTTCTCGCGCTGTCCGGTATCGGAAAAGTACGCATAATTCACGATCAATTCACCGCACAGGTCCTTGGCAGAGCGGTCGGCGCCAACAGCGTAGGGGGCGCTCGCTAACAGTAGAATGGGGAGAGCACGTAGAAGAATCTTCATCACTTTTCTCGGTATTGGTATCCAATGACGTGATGACCATATCATGATCAATTCACGCTAGTCGCGAGAAGGTTTGTGTGGTCTACCCCACCAAACTCGCGCGGTAATTGTACCCATTATCCGGGCTTCGGGATGGTGGGAGGTATGCAACGCCCGGATCTCGTCACCGAACTCTAGCGCGGCTCGAACCGACATTCGGTCACGCGAGTAGCCATTGCACGCGTGGATTGATTCGATGAAATCATCTATCGACTGCGCGAAATTGCTGTTGAATTCACGGTACCCATGCTCAGTAAAGAGATTGCGTTCCTTGAGTTCGTCCAACAGGTCGAATGGAACGAAGTCTTGGTTGGTCGAGTAGCGGCTAATGGTCCTTTTCAGATCGAGTTGCCAACGTTCATCCGCCAACTCATCTAGACCGACGATGGCGAGGTAGCCGTCGTCATCCAACGCGTCAACCAGCTTTGAGAACAGTTGCGCCCAATCCATCCGGTGCAGCGATTGAGCTAGGTGATCAAGCCATGCGTCAACGGATAGTCAAACTCCTCGGCCGTGACGTTGAACCACTCCAGCGTTTGCTCTTGCTGTGGGGCTTGCGCTCGGGTGTCGCGCAGATGCGCGCCGGCAATCCCCGCCGCGATTTTGCGAAGGGCGTCCGAGGGCTCCACCACATGCACGATATGAGCATACCCAGCCATCGGAATCGCAATCTCGCCAGACCCCGTGCCGAGATCAAGCACTGTGCGGTTATGCGTCGGCAGTAGCTCACGGTGAACGGTGCTTCCGGATAAGGTGTACGTTTGCGATGCACCGCAGCGGTTGCGGCATCGCGGAATTGCTCAACGTATTTCGCGCCCAGCGTTGCTGGTTCGGGTTTCATCGCGCATCGACCATCAACGTAGATATGATTAATGGCTACAATCATCTCGATTGCAAGACAGCAACAAGGAAACGGTATGGATTTTGCGGACGAATTTGTAGATGAACTCGCTGGCAAGGTGGCACTGGTCACTGGTGGATCCGGCGACATTGGCGGTGCAATTGCGCGTCGTTTAGGCCAATCCGGCGCGCACGTGATTGCCACTTATGTGGGCGCTCAGGAAGCCGCGCAAGCGACAGTAGATGACATCGTGGCAGACGGCGGCCAGGCCACCGCTCTGCAACTCGACCAACGCAGTCCGGAGGCTATTGAAGCGTGCATGGCCACGATCGCCAATAATCCCGGGCGGCTGGACATTTTAGTCAACAATGCGGCTTGGAATATCGGCATCCCGTTTCCCGAACTCGACAAGCTGACGGCAGATCTGTGGGACCGAGTGCTCGAGACCAACCTCCGTGCTCCGTTTCTGTTAGCGCGAGCCGGGGCCGAATTACTCAAAGCGGACGGCGGCGGTCATATTGTCAACATCTCATCAACGGGTGGCATCACGCCAGGCAGCAGCAGCATCGCTTACTCGTCGAGTAAGGCAGGATTGAATCACTTAACACGTTGTTTGGCAGTCGCGCTGGCGCCTGAGGTCGCCGTCAACTGTGTCGCACCGGGTCTCGTCGAAAACACGCGGATGGCGCAACGGTTGCCGGAAAAAGTAGCGGCAGGCGCACGACGTCTTGCAATCCTCGGGCGCGTCGGTCAAACAGCCGACATCGCCGAACAAGTCATGACGTTCATAACATCGACCTCAATCACCGGTCAGATCATGGTCGTTGACGGTGGCCTACCGGGAGCAATGCGCTGACGCTCGGTGGCGTAGGGCGCTTTACGGTAACCCGACAACCCACATGAATTGTCGCATGTTGCTCGATCGCCGCCTCTAGAATCAATTCGAACCAGAGGGAACAGCTCCGTGGCAAAGATGCTTGCACTAATATTCGTCACCCTCACGTTGTTCATCGACACCGTGGCCTTTGGTCTCATCATGCCCACCCTTCCAGGCTTCCTCGAGGAGTTGACTGGACGTTCGCACTCGGAGAACGCGGTCATTGTCGGCTATTTGGTCGCTTCTTTTGCGCTTTTGCAGTTTCTATTTGCACCGCTCATCCGCAATCTGAGCGATCGCTTTGGGCGCAAGCCTGTCCTTTTGGTGTCGCTGTTTACATTGGGCATCAACCACCTCATCTGCGGCTTCGCGACCACACTTTGGGTGCCTTCCTGGGGCGCGTGCTGACCGGTATATCCAGCGCGACGTTCGCGACCGCCAACGCACTGATCGCTGATGTCAGCCCACCTGGAGAGGTGCCGCGAGGACCGCTTTAATTGGATTGACGGCGGGCGCCACCGCCTAGATCGGTATCGTGTTTGTACCTTCTCCGATGGTTCTTTCTATAGCCCGATGATCGGGTTTATCTTGACGGTTCTTGCAGTCAGCGCGTGGTGGGAACGAACTTCAAGCCACGAACTTGGGAACAGCGTCGATCAAGCGCTGCGTGTACACATGATTCGGTGAGGAGCACACCTGTTGCGCGTCGCCCTGTTCAACCAACTTGCCCTGATACATCACAGCAACTTCATCGCAAAAATAGCGCACCACATCAATATTGTGGGTAATGAAAAGGTAGGTGATATCGAATTCGCGACGCAATTCATCCAGCAAACGCAACACGCGTGCTTGCACGCTTACGTCCAAAGCACTTGTCACTTCATCGCAGACTATAAATTTGGGGTTGAGGGCTAACGCTCGAGCTATCCCGATACGCTGCCTTTGGCCGCCGGAAAATTCATGCGGAAATCGACGGAGCATAGCCGCTTCCAATCCCACCCGTTCGAGTGTCTCGGCGGCCATCGCCAAGCGCTCCGCATGATCTGCCCCAATGCCGTTGGCTGCCATGGGTTCGACAAGGATGGCTGAAATCTTCAACCGAGGGTTGAGTGATGAATGCGGATCCTGAAAAACGATCTGCAGATCTTTGCGGTAAGGCTTGAATTCGGATCGTGTAAGCGGGGCAAGGTCACGCCCCTCGAACATCACCGCACCCGCCGTAGGTTTGATCAATCCAAGAATGGCGCGGCCAAGCGTCGTCTTCCCGGACCCCGATTCACCGACAAGTGCCATCGCTTTGCCTTCGTTAATGTCGAGCGTCACATCGTCTACGGCCCGAACATCATCGACGTGACGCTGCAATATACCTTTCTTGATCGGGAAGTAGACTTTGAGATTCTGCAATCTGATGAGCGGTGTCGGCGCCTCGACCTTCGGCAAATCGAGCCGCTCGAGATTACCGGGCAAGGCTGCCAACAACTCCTTCGTATACTCGTGCTGGGGCGCAAATAGCACATCATCTCGTGTCCCTTGCTCCACGATCTTGCCGAGCTGCATCACCGCAACCCGGTCAGCAATCTGCGCGACCACACTCAAATCGTGCGTGATGAAAAGCAATGCCGTGCCATGTTCTTTCTGCAGCCGATGCATGAGCTCGAGAATCTGTGCCTGAATCGTTACATCGAGTGCGGTCGTCGGTTCGTCGGCAATCAACAAATCCGGTTCACATGCCAGTGCCATCGCGATCATTACGCGTTGACGCTGTCCGCCGGACAAGCGATGAGGATAATCGGCAAGACGACGTTCTGGATCAGGCATCTCCACTTGTTCTAAGAGTTCAATTGCCTTGGCCTTGGCAGCAGCACCTTCGAGACCGAGATGCATCGCAAGCGGTTCCAGCAGCTGCGAGCCGATCGTGAGCACTGGGTTCAGCGCTGTCATCGGTTCCTGAAAGATCATCGAAATTCGCGCTCCGCGAATCGTCTCCAACTGACCAGGCGTCGCATCGAGCATGGAGACGTCGCGCAACTCTGCATCCCGCGAAGACGTGAACAGAACCTTGCCTTGTGGATGCGATGCGCTGTCCGGCAGCAACCCCATAATGGAAAGCCCCGTCACGCTCTTGCCTGACCCAGACTCGCCAACCAAGCAGAGCGTTTCACCAGCATCTATGTGCAACGAAATGCCGCGAACCGCATCGAGCGCAGTCCCACCTTGGCCGAACCGGGTATGCAGATTGTCGACATCGAGCAAAGCCATTAAGGATTCGGCCGTTGTTCGAGGTGCGGATCAATCGCATCACGCAGCGCTTCACCGATCAGGTTATAGGCAAATACAGTCAGAAAGATCGCAAGCCCCGGGTAGGTCGCGAGCCAAACCGCGAATGTACCGCCGGGACCTACCGCCTGATTCAGCATGGCCGCCCAGCTCGGCTCGTCCACGAGTCCCAGGCCGAGAAAACTCAACACAGCTTCGGTGAGAATCGCCGAAGCGATGCCAAAGCTTGCCGCAACCAACAATGGCGCTACGCCGTTCGGCAGCATGTGGCGAAACAATATCGACCACAATGGTAAACCGCACGCTTCGGCAGCTTGCACAAAATCCTGTTTTCGTAGCTTTAGAAACTCCGCACGCAAAAATCGCGCGTAACCTGGCCAGGAGGTCACTCCAATCACCACCATGATGAGATAGATGTTGCGGCCAAAAAACGCAACGACGGTAATCACAAGAAATAGTTGCGGGATGGATTCGAAAATCTCAAGGAATCGCATCATGAGAATCTCAACCCAGCCGGCGAAGAAACCCATTACGCCTCCGTAGAGCACACCAATGACAAATGCGATGCCGGTGGCGACCAAGCCAATGGCCAACGCGATGCGGCTTGCGTGAATCATCCGGCTCATGACATCGGCGCCATCCGCATCAGTCCCCATCCAATGCAGTGCACCGGGAGCGCTGAGTGGCACTGGCGCGTCGCGCGAACGATCGGTTGGCGAAAATGCAACCGGGGCAAATACCGCAGACTCAATGTCGCCATTGGCTAAACCAACACGATATTGATCAAAAACGACCGCTTCCGGCGGCGAGACAGTTAGCAACGAGATGCCGCTCGCGATAACCCCGACTACGCTTATGATGCCAATTGCTCTAAATCCGCTCAGACAGTCGCGCAACAACCACACCACGACAGCGGCACCGAAGGTAACGAGAAGTGCAACATCGGCCCACTCAAGGTGGGCAATGAGTGGACTACTGACTTCACCGGCTACGACCATCCAATAGGGATGCGAATTGGCCAAGAAAGGGGCAAAAATCCCTGAAACAGCAACGATAACAACCCAGCACAAACCAAATTGTGCGCCACGCCGGCGAATCGTATCGCGTATGACCCGCCGGCTGAATGACTCGTCCGAGACCGCGGTTGTCAGGTTAATCTCACTCATAACTGACCCGCGGATCAGCGGCCGCGTAACAAATATCCACCAACAGATAGGAAACGAGCGTTAACAACGAAGTGATCAGCGTAATAGACAGCACGACCTCACGGTCGCGTAGTTTCGCCGCCTGCACGACCAGCCTGCCCATACCGTCTATGGAGAAAATCGATTCCACGATAACCGAGCCAACAAGAAGCCCTGGCAGGATCGACGCGGCAACCGTGAAGAGAGGCAGTAAGCTGTTGCGGAAGACATGGTGCCACAACACAGTGCTTTCCGATGCGCCCTTGGCGCGCGCCGTGCGGGCATAGTCCGCCTGCAAATTCTCCAGTACCGATGAACGGGTCAGTTTGGTCAAAAAGGCAAAGCCGGTGTAGGTCAGACAAATCACCGGTAAAACCATGTGCCACATCGCGTCTAGCAAGTAGCCCCTTTGCCATCCGTCGCCACTCGCCGACGGTAAAAAGGTCCACCGATCTGCCTGCAGACTCTCGAGTCCTGACGTCGGAAACCAATTCAAATACTCATCGCTCGCCAAAAAGCCGATGAGCAGGACCCCTGCCCAGATCACTGGGACTGACCACAACGCAAGGTTCGCCGTGCCGATACCAACATCCAAGGCCTGGCCGCGAAAGCGCGCGGTATAGACACCCATAACGATGGATAGAACAAAGATGAACGGCACGCTCAAAAAGTTGAGCAGAAGCGTAATCGGCAATGCTTCAGCGACTAACTGTGTCACCGGCCGGTTCTTGGCGAAGCTCATTCCAAGATTCGGGACCTTCAGCCCGAAACCCTGTTCTACGCCATTTTCGTCCTTCGCAAAACCAATGGGTGAGACTTGATTGAGCCAGCGCAGATATTGCATAGGCAGCGGTTGATCGAGGCCATAGCGTTGATTGAGGTAGGCCTCCATCGCAGCACGCTCTTCCGGGCGCAAATCGCCACTACTCGATAGCAGGCTCGCGCCAACGCCGCCTGGCGCAATTGCCATGATGGCAAATACCAACAGCGTAATGCCGAGGAGGGTCGGCAACATCAACAGGATGCGGCGGATAATGTAGTTAACCATTGCGGGCGCAAGTATCCTAGATTTACGCAAATTTGGTAGCTTGATTTTGCCATCGATTCGCGTTGACCTTGGCAAAATTCAAAATCAACAACACGTACGCCATCGCAACCTGACAATTCGGCAATTGTCACTGGTTGTATGGCTGCTCCACTGTCCTGCACTCGAAAACAAAGCTCGCTAATGCGCAGAATCGTTCACATTCACGCAAGCAAGAGCACACTCAATATCGGATGTCACGCATGACAGGGAGCTTGGGCTGATGGCACGACTTGTTTTTCTTATTCTATTAGCGCTTGCGCTCGGCAGCTTGCAGAGCGCAAGCGCAGATTATTTGGCATATGCGGTGGGCGAAAAATCCAAAATTCCGCTACCGCAATCAATCGGCAAAATTGACGCGAAATATTTGCTCAACCTCGAATGGGGCGAGTTCGATGGCTCACGATCGCGCATTGGCGTCTTAAAAGTAGACACCAATAGCTCGTCGTCGTCATTTGCCATGGCCGGTCCAAGCGGCGAGACCTATAGCTGGAATTACGACAACGCCAATCAAGTGCCTGTAAACGGGATTGAGGCGATCGTCACAGACGTGATGAACAGCACAGGTCGGTTTCGTTTGGTCGAACGACAGGCATTGGCGGCAACCAGGGCAGGGTCGGCATGAACTTTCGTTTGATCGATGCCGAAACGAGCGAAGTGATGTATACCAAGCAGATTGAGTCGGTGATTAAAGAGTCGAGTTTGACTTTTGGCGGGGTTGGTTTCTCAAGCGCTGGCGCGCTCGGCGGCTTTATGTCCAGCTATACGAAAACGCCGATAGGCCAAGCCGTTATTGCAGGTATCAACAAAGGCGTGTACGAACTAGTGCAGCAAATCGGTTCTGAACCGGCGTCGGGCAGCGTGATCCAGGCAAAGGGCAATCAGGTTTGGGTCAACATCGGTAGCGATAACGTGGATGTCGGCGATGTGCTGATGGTCATGGCGAAAGGCGAGGAGTTGATCGACCCCGATACAGGAATTAGCTTAGGCAGCTCGGACACCGAGATAGGTTCTATCCAGATCAGTGACAGTCAGGAAAAATTCAGTATCGCCGATGCCGTGTCGCTAAATGGCACGGTTAATCGCGGCGACAAAGTCGTGTCCACCGTCACTCCAGCCGAAATCGAGTTTGCCAGTAGATGGAAAAAGCCTAAGCGCGGAAAATTCTAGGGGAACCTGCCTCGCGCAGCGCTCGTCGTTGCGCAACGTTTTGGGATCCAACCGGATCTTGTTGACGTAGCCTGCAGCAAAGCGCGCGATGACATTTCACCGCGCCGATGATCGGGGGTTCGCGAGCTCGTCAGAGCCTAGTCCTGGACGCACAATCCATTATTGGCGACACGACCATCGACAAGCTGCATCGTGAGATCTGGGGAGACGCTTGACGCTTCGTTAATACCCGGGCGGCGGCGCGAAGGTAAAACCGGCAGTTTCCAATAATTTCGCCATGCCGATTGTTGTCAGGTCGCCATACTCGGGTCCCATGATCTGGACACCGATCGGCAGACCCTCAGCTACCGCGCCTGTCGGGACGACCGTGCTCGGCAGATAATTGTTGATGGCATGTCCGGCCCAAAATACACCATCGCCATACGGGCGCGTCTCGTTGTCGACTTGCAGCGTACGCTCGTAAAAGGGACGGTGATCGTGGAGGAATGCGGCGGTAGGCATCACCGGCATGATCATCACGTCCCAGTGCTTGAAGAACTCATGCCATGCCCAGCGCGATCTAGTCCGCGCCTCGTTGGCCATTGCATAGTCTCGATACGAGGCGAGTTGCCTGCGTAGCTGTGCTTGTTGCGGCTCGGGTGTGTCAGGCTGCTGTAGCTTGTCGAGCAGCGCTGCGTATTCCTCGTCCGAGTTTCGCGTAGCCATGACGGCGGTGAGGAGCGCACTGTAGTTTGCATGCGCATCAGCCACATCGATGTCTGGACGTGCCGCATAATCGACAGTGCCGCCCGCGGCTTTGACTGCTTCGGCAACTAGGTCGATGCGTTTTCGTGTCTCTTCGTTGACAGGCGCGAGCTCATCGTTTTGCCAAACGGCGACCCTAAACCCAGCGAGCGTCGGATGCGGGCACGGCTTAAGCGCAAGCTGAAAACCGGCTGCCTGGATCTCGTCGGGGCCCGCCATAGCAAGCGTTGCCACTTCGAGATCGGCGGCGCTACGCGCCAGCGGGCCGATGACGGTTAGGTCGGACGGTGCGAGCACCCCAGGTGCCGCATGCCCTCGCGGCGGCAACAACCCCCAGGTGGGTTTGTGCCCGAACACGCCGCAGAAATGTGCTGGATTTCGAATCGAACCACCAATGTCCGAGCCGCTGTCCAGACCCGTCATGCCGGCGGCAAGCGTTGCCGCCGATCCGCCTGAAGATCCACCCGGCCCACGGCTTTGATCCCAGGGATTGTTCGTCGTGCCGTAGATGTCGTTGAAGCTTTGCATATCGGCAAGGTTGAACGGTACATTGGTCTTGCCGAAGATATTGACCCCGAGTTGCTTGAGACGTTTGACGGAAAGTGCGTCTTCAGTCGCGCGATTGTCCTTTAGAAGCGGATTGCCTCGAGTGGTGATCAACCCGGCAACGTCATACGACTCTTTGAGTGTCATCGGAACGCCGTGCAGCGGCCCCCATATCTCATCGCGAGCAAGCGCCTCGTCCGCCGCCTTGGCGAATTCGGTTGCGCGGTCGAAGTCTTTCACAACAATGGCGTTGAGGTCTGGATTGAACTGTTCGACCCGGGCTAGGAAGTACTCGAGCATCTCCGCGGCACTAATGGACCTGTTGCGTATCGCTGCACCCAATTGCAGGGCTGACTGAAAAGCTAATTCGGACATCGACTCTCTCCCACTTTCAAAACGACCTACCCTACCTCGCCGACCTACTACACCGGCTTGCGCCGTGACGTTCGTCACGAACTGGGGCGTGTAATCCAAAATATACTCCAACCACGATTGCTGCAACGCAAATGGTCTGGCAGATGGGCAGCAGAATTCGTCGTGTTTTCCTCATATTCAACACCAAAAGACTGGTGGTCACCGGTTTTGCTTTGGCATCGACTTATCTGTGCCAGCGCTTTGCTCTCGTTGCCGACTATCCCCTCACTCTGATCGCAACGGCGTTGTGTTTCCGATTGTGTTTTCCATCAGCGGCGCGTACAGATCGGATCGTCGTCACACCGCCGTATGACACTGATGTCGGCCGCAAGTGTTGGCATCTGGTTTTGAATCCGTCCACAGTAGCGGTTCGCATAGTCCATTCGCATAACACGGGGGAGACACTATGAAGCATCGGATTGCGGTCATCGGCCTTGCAGTTGGCCTGGCCGGGTGTGCGACAACGGGCCAATCCAGCTTGGCAGGCACCTGGGAGGGCATAGCCACGCCCAGCGCGGGTCCAGAAGCCCCATTTACCATGAAGCTTACGCAGAATGCTGCATCGATCGGTGGATCGATCACCGACAACACCGGTGGCAGCGGTCCCTTCGATGGCACGATCAAGGACAATAACGTCAGTTTCAAAGCGGAGTTAGCCAATGGGTTCGTGGTGATCGGTCAGTTCGTGCTCAATGGCGACACGTGGGCAGAGTGTTCATACCAACTGGAAGGTGTTCAGGGCAGCGACGGAAAGTGCTCTGCGAGTCGAACTGAATAGGCACTTTAGCGCCTTCATTTCCAGAACGGAGCAAGAGGAAATTGAGATTTCCAGGATGGTGTATGGGCTTGGCATTATGCCTGGGAATCGTGAGTTGTAGCTCGCAGATCGACACCGGGGCAGTTTCCTCCAACGCCATCAAAACA
>Ga0115002_10006669_pt1 | contig 13209 bp, 10 predicted proteins | sample ArcticOcean_MG_C_8_FD_89576 | JGI IMG/M metagenome (GOLD analysis project Ga0115002, IMG submission 89576) | Marine microbial communities from western Arctic Ocean - ArcticOcean_MG_CB11_86 | ecosystem: Environmental > Aquatic > Marine > Oceanic | place: Arctic Ocean: Canada Basin | collected...
CGTCGAGCTCCATGCCATGCGCTGCGGTGGCGTTCAGCAATGCCGCCACATTGGGCGCGGTGCGAAGTGGCGTGCCGAATACCACGCTCTCGCCACTGGCGCTAAAATTGCCCGCCCACTCTGTGAGCGACTGCCCCCACGGCATGTCCGCCCCACGCAAACAAACGCCTACATGATCCAATATCAAGCGCTTGATCTGGGCGATATCCTCGGCATTCAGAGTTTCATAGCTAAGTGCTGCCAGCTGATCGGCCAATACAGCCGTAAAATCACGCTTTGGAGGGGTGTGGGTCACGCCGTGGGTCGCTTTCAAATTCACTGCTTTTAAGGCGCACATTCCTCTAGAATGGGCCAATCACTGCCAGCCGTTTATTGCACGAAAGACGAAGTTCTGTATATAGAAGGCTAACTTGTCCGGACCAATATTTTAGAAATATCAGCAGGAGATATTCGATGCCAGAAATCACCAAGGAGCGCATCTTGAGGGAAGCGCAGGAAATTACCGGCGGATCACCGACGCCGGAGCGGGCTGAAGAATTGGCTGGCATTTTGAACGTGCTGTTCGCGGCGCTTGATGAGGCGTCAGCCAATGTGCCGTTTGAGGCCGAGCCGGCGAGCCTGCATACGGCGCTCGACCAGTTGGCTAGAGATTGAAAAATGAGCACTGAAATCCCCACAGCAATTCCCAGCGATATTCTCTCCTCCTCCCTGGTCGATATCGCCGAGGCGATCCGCAGCAAGAAGCTTTCCTCTGTTGAAGTGGTGAGCGCCAGTGTCGCCCGCGCTGAAAAACTACAGCCGGTGCTCAATAGCTTCACCCAATTGCTTGGCGAAGAAGCGCTGGACGATGCCAAGAAGGCCGATGCAGAGCTGGCGCGCGGCGAATTACGCGGGCCGCTGCACGGCGTGCCGATGGCGCATAAGGATATGTATTATCGCGCCGGACACCGCACTACCTGTGGCTCCAAAATTCGCAAGGATTACATCGCCGATACGGACAGTACGGCGCTGAAGCGCCTGCTCGACGCCGGCAGCATCTATCTCGGCGGTCTCAACATGGCAGAGTTTGCCACCGGGCCAACTGGCCACAACGCCCATTGGGGCGATAACCGCAATGCATGGAACCCCGAGCATATTGCCGGCGGCTCCTCAAGTGGCACCGGCTCTTCAGTGGCGGCGCGCATCCACTTCGGCGGCCTCGGCTCCGATACCGGCGGTTCGATCCGCATTCCCTCCAGCATCAACGGGCTGGTCGGGCTGAAAACCACCAACGGGCTGGTCAGCCGCTATGGCGTCATGCCCCTCTCCTTCACCATGGATACGGTCGGCGCCCTCACCCGTACGGTGCGCGACAATGCGCTCCTCACCGCCATCATGGCCGGCCAGGATCCGCTCGATGCGACCACCAGCCATCGCCCGGTGCCTAATTATGAAGCGGCGATGGCAAAATCCATCAAGGGCCTGCGTATCGGCGTGCCGCGTAATTATTATTATGATGTGACCACGCCGGAGATTAAGGCACTGCAGGACGCGAGCATTGCCGCCTTCCGCGATCTCGGCGCGGAGATCATCGAAGTTGAGGTGCCGGACATGAACCTGCCGACCCATATGTCGAACATCGTCTTCAACGCCGAAGCCGTCACCTATCACGGCAAGTGGATGCGTGAGCGGCCTGGGGATTATCAGGCGCAAGTATTCAGCCGCTACGAGCCCGGGCTCTATATGCCGGCGGAAAAATATCTGAAAGCGCTCGCATCACGCGTCGATCTGTTGCGCGATTTTTGTGATAAGGTGTTTTCTAAGGTGGATGTGCTGCACACACCGGGGCTGTCCATCGGCGTGCCGAGCCTGGCCGACACCGACGTCGAAGCCGGCCAGGGCATGCCGGAAATGGTTGCCCGCCTGAGCTGGACCACGCGCTCCAACAATTATCTCGGCATTCCGTCCCTAGCAGTGCCTTGTGGCTTTACCGCCGACGGACTACCGGCCGGTTTCCAGCTTATGGGTCGGCCATTCTCGGAAGCACAACTCTTCCAACTGGGACACGCATATCAGGGCGTCACCGATTGGCACCAAAAATTGCCGACGCTGGCCTCCTGACAGTATTTTGAAACAGCTTTTTTATTATTTAGGAAAGACATCATGAACGCATCCGAAAAACGCGCCCGTCTGGCGGCCAGTATCCAGAAAGGTGAATTCGTCACCGCGCCCGGCATCTACGATATGATTTCGGCCAAGGTAGCCGACCAAATGCCGTTCAACGCGCTTTACATGACCGGCTATGGCGTTGCCGCCTCGCATCTGGGTGTGCCCGATGCCGGCATCGCCAGTTTCGCCGATGTGGTCAGCCGTGTGCGCATGATCGCAAACGGCACCGACTCACCGCTGATCTGCGACGCCGATACCGGCTTTGGCGGCCTCTTGAACGTGCATCACACGGTTAAGGGCTATGAAGACGCGGGTTGCTCGGCAATTCAAATGGAAGATCAGGAATCACCGAAAAAATGCGGCCATACACCGGGCCGCCAAGTAGTGGCGATTGAGGATATGGTGGAGAAAATCCAAGTTGCGGTAGAAGCCCGCAATGATCCAAACTTTCTCATTATCGCGCGCACCGATTCACGTACCGGCCTTGGCCTTGATGAAGCGATCAAGCGCGGCCATGCTTTCGCCGACGCCGGCGCCGATGTGATCTTTATCGAATCTCCGGAATCTGTCGAGGAATTGAAAATCGTCGGCAGCGCTTTCGACAAGCCGATCCTGGCAAATATGGCGGATGGCGGCAAAACGCCGATCCTGCCGGCTGATCAATTGCAGGAAATGGGCTTCAGCATCGCCATTTTTCCTGGCCTCGGCATGCTAGTCGCAGCCGCAGCGCTTGAATCCGCCTATCGCTCCCTGCTGAAAGATGGCACCAGCGCCGCGATGGACACGCCGATGATCGGCCTGACTGACATGCACAAGCTGATGGGCTTTGAAGAAGTCTGGGAGTTTGAGCGCAAATGGGCACGCGGCGAAGCTGCAGAATAGGGCCGCGTTCGGAACTTCGGAATATCGCCAATAAAAAAGGCGGCGCTTGCGGGCGCCGCCTTTTCTTTTTGTATCGTCAGCAAGCTTGGTAGAAGCTACTCCGCAGCAGCGTTCGCCCGTGCACTTGCTTCGCGTAACGCCTTAATGACGTGTTTGCGGAACTCAGGTTTTTTCGGCGGTTCAAGGCCGGTTTCTTCTTTGCACCTGGCGCGCAATTCTTCGATCTCGCCGCCACGGTCGATCAGTTTGATCTCCGTCCGCTCACCGCGCATTTTATCACGCAGGGCATTGGTAGCATTTTCGTCAACGCTGAGATCCTCATTAAGGACAACGCCGTAACGCTTGGCGCCTTCCATGGTAACCAGACCGCGATCAACCTCAAGAGCGACCAAAGCCGGATCGCGCTCAAACGGATCGCCCCAGCCGCCGCCACCCCAGGTGTGGAACAGCAGTAAATCACCTGCCTCAACCTTGATGTGATCGACCTTGGGTTTCAGCAATTCAGTGGTGCCGTCCGCACGGATAATTTCTTTGCGGCTACGTCGTCCCGGCTGACCGCCGACCACGCCCCACGGATAGGTTAACCAGCGATCATCATGCAAGGACATCTCGCCCGGCTCCAAAGCGCGGTAGCCAATGGTGATGCCGTTGCCGCCACGATGCAGGCCTGGGCCACCCGAATCCGCGATTGATTCATAGATATCAATACGAAGCGGGAAATAAGCCTCAAGAAACTCGTTCGGCACATTGGTAAAGCTCGGCCACAGCGAATGGCCATCCGGGCCATCGCCAACCGGGCGACCGGGAATGCCGCCAAAGCCGATCTGGTAAAGCTGATACCATTCGCCTTCTTTGTCATAGCCCGAATACATGAAATGTGGGCTGTCGGAGAAGCCAGCCGCGACCATGTAATCCGGATTACGTTGACCCAACAGACCACCAAGTACGTCAAATATTCGCGCCAAAGCATGCGTACGCGATGACAGCGCCGCCGGCTTCAGCGGTTTTAACAAGGTGCCCGGTGGAATACGCACATCGACATGATCATAGAAGCCGTCATTGAACATGATCTGCGGATCGAAAATATTGATCATGTAAACGCCGACGAACATCTTGAACATCTCCTCATTGAGGAGGAAGTTGATCGAGCTATCAGATTGTGGGTCCGTACCATCGAAATCGAAGATCAATAGATCATCTTCACGCCACATGGTGCAGGCCATCTTGTATGGCCCCATGCCCTTGCCATCATCGTCGATATAGTCTTCGAAATAGACCTTTTCGTCTTCACCAACGGAAGTCTGGATCAAATGCAGCATGGCGCGCCGGTTACGCTCCAACAGCTCCTGCATGGCAGACTGAACCGTATCGACGCCAAAGCGCTCGCACAGTTCCAGCAAGCGTTTCTCCGCAAGACGCACCGCCGCCACGAGGGCGTTGAAATCACTGAAGTTCCATTGCGGCATACGGCACTGATGCAGGATGACTTTAAGCACATCGTCCTGCAACTCGTCCTCTTTGTAGATCTTGACGATCGGAATGACGACGCCTTCTTCATAAAGCTGCGCCGCATCCGTCGGCAATGACCCAGGCACTTTGCCACCGACATCGGTCATGTGACCGAACATGGCGGCATAAGCGATCAGGCGGCCGTCAAGGAAGACGGGACGCATCACTAACCAATCCGGTGCGTGGCTGATAGCGCCGGCGCAACTGTAAGGATCAGAGGTGAGGAAGACGTCACCTTCTTCAATAGTGCCGTCATACAGGCGGTTGAAGCCGTGAATGAAAGAACCGAACTGGCCAACCACCATCTTGCCGTCAGGGTTGGCGATCATGGGAAATTCGTCATGCTGCTCCCGAATGCCCGGCGACATGGCAGTACGGTAGAGCACCGCATCCATCTCGTAACGCGCACTTTTGAGCGCACTTTCGATGATATCGAGTGTAATCGGATCGATATCGATCTTTTTGAAAGGCTCGCTATTGGGTTCAATGATCTTCGCTGGCATTTCAATATTCTCCTACGCGCTGATCGGGCGGATGACGATGGTGCCGAACTTATCAACATCTCCGGCATGATCCGACAAAATAAGTGTTGTCGAATCCATTTCTGTGATGATCGCAGGCCCGACAATCCGATTGCCCGATTTGAGCTTCGAACGGTCGTAAATCTTGGCATCCTGCTCACGATTGTCCATGTATACTTGCGTCGAAGCAATAATAGCGTCAGACGCATCTTCGCTGCCCTCGGGCAATGTGCCGGCGGCAACGAAGGTTTCCTTGCCCTGCACAATGGCGCGCATGGTAACGATCTCATGCTCCGCATCGAGGGCGAAGGTGAACAATTGTGTGTGGATTTCGTCAAATCTGGTGCGCAACATATCCATGCCGCCGGCTTCAAATTCCTCAGCCGTGAAATCCACCGGCAGTTGGAGACCTTGGCCGTGATAGCGAAGGTCAACCTCGAACTGCACCGACTGCTCGTCACGCGACACGCCTTCGGCATCAAGTTCCGTATGGGCACGCTCCTCAAGCTCGCCAAGATATTTTGTCACTTCACCCTGGGAGATTTCAGAGAATTGACGCACAACACTGCGCGATGCCTCATCAGTTACCCGCGTTGTGGCATCGCCGTAAGCGCAGAGCACACCAGGTGAGGGCGGGATAATAACCGGCCAGGCACCCATCAACTTACCAAGAGCATTGGCATGCAAGGGCCCCGCGCCACCGAAGGCAATGAGTGCGAAATCACGCGGATCAAAGCCCTGCTGCACGGAAACCAGACGCAAGGCGCCAAAGATGTTCTCATTGACGATATCGACGATGCCGGCTGCCGCAGTCATAAGATCGAGGCTGAGTGCATCAGCAATGGTCTGCACTGCTTTATGAGATGCCTCAACATCAAGCTTCATTTCGCCGCCGATTAACTCGGGCGGCAAATAGCCGAGCACCACATTAGCGTCAGTCACTGCCGGCAGTTCACCGCCGCGGCCATAACAAGCTGGCCCCGGATTGGCGCCGGCGCTTTCCGGACCAACACGAAGCGCTTTGGTAAGCTCTGGCACATGGGCGATAGAGCCACCGCCGGCGCCGACGGTCCGCACATCCAAAGAAGAGGCGCGCACCGTGATATCGCCGACCGTGGTTTCACGCCGCTTACGCGGAACACCGTCTTGGATCAAGGCCACATCGGTCGAGGTGCCACCCATATCCAGGGTCAGCAAATCCTTGAAACCCGCCTGTTTGGCAATCCAGACCGCGCCAGCAACGCCACCGGCGGGGCCGCTCATCAATACATTCACGGGCGAATTGCGCGATGCCTCAACCGAGGACAAACCACCATCCGAGCGCAGAATATGGAGATGCGCATTTACCTCGCGCTTCTTCATTTCATTGTCGAGATTGGCAAGGTAACTACGCACAACCGGTGCCACATAGGAGTTGGCGACCGTCGTGATGGCACGCTCATATTCGTACATTTCCGGCAGTACTTCCGATGAAATCGATACCGGAATATCGGGCATGACTTCGTTGGCGATTTCGCGGATACGCACTTCGGTCTCGCCGTTAGCATAGGCGTTTATCAGCGACACGGTCAGCGCCTGGATACCACGCTTTTTCAAGCCTTCCAGTTTCACGCGCAGATCATCTTCTTCGAGCGCCTGAATCAATTCACCGCGTGCATCGCGCCGTTCGATAGCTTCGATCGTCGCTTCAAGCGGCGCCAGCGGCTCCGGCTTCGGCCAGATAATCCAGCCGGCCAGAATACCCGGCACAAACGAACGGGCGATTTGCAGAACTTGGCGATGGCCTTGGGTGGTCACCAGACCAACCCGCGCGCCCTTGCCTTCCAAAATTGTATTGGTTGCCACCGTCGTCCCGTGCATCACGTGAGTGATGTCACTCGGATTGACGTTGGCAGTACCGCAAACTTTATCAATGCCGCCAAGCACGGCAATGGATGAATCCTCCGGTGTGGAGGGGACTTTGGCGCGGTAGGTTTCTCCCGACGCCTCGTCGATCAGGAGGAGGTCGGTAAAAGTACCTCCGACATCCACTCCCAAGCGGTAAGCCATATTTCGCTCTCCTTATGAAAATCCGCCGTAGCGGCTCGCTAAATGGTTAGTTTTAATGGACATTTCTTTGAAACGATAGCGGTCTCAAAGTGAAACAATAGAGGTCTTGGAAACGGTACGGGTCGGCCTTTATAAAGCGCCAGCCCGATTTCCGTAAGCGGCCATGATGGCTACGTTACCCCTCCGCGCCCGCCTTCTTTACACCAAAGCCCTGCCGGCGTTTTGCCATGAAATAAACGAACAGGAAGGTTGTAAAGATGATGGCCAAAGAGAAAATTGTTGTCATCGTGCCAATTGCATAAATTGCCGGTGTGGCAGCCAGGGATAAGGCGTTCACAAGCTCGACCGGCAAGGTGTTGAATTCACCCGAAACATTGGATATGCGCGGATATTCATCATAGGACAAAGTAAAGCCGAACAGAGCCACACCAATCAGGCCCGGTAATGTGATTGGAATGGTCACATTGCTAAGAGTCTGCCACTTGGACGCGCCTAGATCCTTAGCGGCCTCTTCGAGGCGCGGATCGAGGCGACTGAACACAGCCAGCATGATCAGGACGCCAAACGGCAGGGTCCAGCTAAGATGCGCGCCGAGGCCGCCCGACCACCATTGACTGTTCAAGCCAAGATTAGAGAAACCAATACCGATACCCAGGCTAATCAAAATTGACGGGCAGACCAAACTCGCAACAACCATATAAAAGACAATGATGTTGCCCTTGAAGTCCTTGCGAAATGCGAGGCCGGCCAGGAAGGAGATACTCATGGTCAGCACCATGGATATCAAACCGAGAATGACTGAGCGACCGAAGGGCCAGCGGAAATCACCGATATATTGTGGATCTATGACTTCCTTAAAATAGAACAGTGAGAAGCCTGTCATCGGAAAAGATAATGACGAATTTTCCTCCTGGAACGACAGAATAACAATGATGAAGATGGGGCCGTACAAAAACAGCAGATAGAGATAAAACAGGGTGGCGCGCGGCCAATAGCCCGGAGCTCTTTTAATACCTTCGCGCATTTTTATAACTGCCTTCTTACATCAACCAAGCGCATGATACCGCCGACTAGGAGCAAAACGACAATGAGTAGAATCATCGCGGTCGCCGCCGCCGGTGGGTATTGCACATTATAAATCTGGTTCGCCATTGAGGCTGCCACCGTTCCCACTTTCGCACCGCCCAGGATACGAATTGCGGTGAAGTCACTGGCGACAAGCGCAATAACAAAGATCGTACCGATTGCGATACCGGGTTTGCACAATGGCAGGATGATATTCCATAGAATTTGCAGGGCATTGGCGCCATTGTCACGCGCCGCCTCGATCAAATCATTGTTTATTCGCGCCATCACATTAAACAAAGGCGCCATCATAAAGAGCGTGAAAATCTGAATGTAAGAGAGCAGCACGGCGAACTCTGAAAAAAGTAAGAACGTCAGTGGCTCATCCGAAAGACCGATACCCATAACCGCCTGATTGATGATGCCCTCTTTACCGAGGAATGGAATCCAGGCGACCGTACGAATAACTGCAGAAGTCCAGAAAGGCACCACGCAGAGCAAAAAGAGCAGCATCTTGGTACGTAGTTTGATCAGATCAAAGACCAGGAAATAGGCCAATGTGAAGCCGATCGTAAATGTTATTGCCAATGTGATGGCCAACATTTTCGCCGTTTGCAGATAGTTTGAGACGGTTAAGGAGCGGGTAAAAATTCGCTCGTAATTCCGCAGCGTCCAAACGCCTTCAAGCGTCAAAAACCCGTCAAACTTCCACAGGCTAAGAATAATAATAACAATCACTGGCCCGAGTAGAAATAGGCCAAGAGTAAGCACCAGAGGTGATATCTGAAAAAAGGTGGAGTAGCGGTTAAAAGTCGCTGTCAGCCCCGCCATAAAACGCGTTCCTAAAGTCCAAATTAAGCAAAAAAAATAGAGAAAGAAATGCGGGGCGCCGAAGCGCCCCGCATCAATTTGTTCTGACCTAGGCGGCCATGAACTCGTTCCAACGCTCGGTAAGGAATTCGTTCTCATCCATAACCGAGTTCCACACAGCAATACGACCCATGCGGTTCTTGTAGGAGCCACCGTCACGTATGGAGCCGGCCTTCTCCAGGAGCTTGCCGAACGGGCTGTATATATCCACAGTCGCTGGTTTGCCTTCCATCCAGAAGTCCCACTCCGCCGCAGGCAGATATTTTTGGGTATTAGTCGGTGTCACCACATAATAGCCCTGACGTGCGAAGAACGCGCCAGCCGGACCTGAATGGTACCAGGTCACATAGTCATAGACTGCGCCCAGCTTCTTGCCTTCGAGATGACGCGGCAACATGTGGCCAAGACTCCAAGAACGATAGCCTTCCTTGAGATCCTGATAGGTACAGGCTACGCCCTGTTCGCGCACGGCAGTCACTGCCGGAGACCACATAGACTGGATAACCACTTCGCCCGAAACCATGAGCTGAACCGAATCATTGAAGGTTGACCAGAGAGCGCGCCAATGGTCATTATTCTTGAGTTCAATCAGGCGATCAATCGTATAATCGATCTCATCGGTGGTCATGTTGCCCTTATTGGCATATTCGAGTTCACCATTGGCCTGGAATGCCATGGCGGCATCCATTAAGCCAATCTGTGGGAACGCGACGAGCGCCGCGCGGCCTGCGAACTCAGGATTGATGAGCTCTTTCCAGGAATCAATCGGACGACCGATAATGTCGGGGCGAATGCCGAGCGTATCAGCATTATGCAGCACCGGATGGTTGGTCACCCACTTGGTCGAACCAGGATCGACGAAATCTTTGGCTTCCGGACCGGAGGTGTAACCCACCTGGCTCGGGTTCTGGCCATCGCCGTACCACGCATCCGGCCAAATCTTGCCTGGCGCTTTATAGAGATCAACCACCGAATCCCACTCCGGCAGTTTGGTCGTGTCCCAAGCCTGGAACTTGCCCGTCGGCCACATGGCGCGCATGAGCATGAAGGGCGGCTCGAACAGATCAGCCGATGTCGGCTGATTGATGCCACGTGCCATAATGTCGGGAATTTGCGCTGCTGTTTGACTCACCTTGAAGGGCAGCGCTTCATTCGCCATCTCTTCCAACTGCGGCATGTTGGAAACCGCCATGCCAATCGTGCGCACGGTCAGGTCGTCTTGTGCCCAAATAGTTGGGAAACCACCAATCGCAGAACCAGCCGCTAGGCCAGCCACAGCGGCTGTGCCCTTAAGCATGCTACGACGGCTTACACCTGTCTTTGAACTTTTACTCATATTCATACTCCTCGCCTGTCATTTGCCTGTTATTGCAATGATATTAAACGCTCCCCACCTCTTAACCAGCCAAGTTGCAGCATCTCTGCCGCTGGGGAGATCCTAGTCGAAAGTTTCTCCGATTAGGTTTTGGCTGCCAATTGCTTGTTCCAGAGCACGGCCTTCTTCAGCCGCCCATGCGGCGTGTACATTATCGCCGACCTTTGCAGGATTACTGAAAAATTCGTGATCATCGATCACCGCGACAATGCGTTCATCGTTCGGCTTGACGATCGTAACCTTGACCCAATTGCCCTGGTATTCGAGCGCATGAACAACGCCCTTAACTGAATTTTGAGCATCACCCTCAGAGCCACCGAGATGCACTTTATCGCGGCGGACGCCAAAGCTGAGAGAACGGCCAACATCGGTGCCGGTTGCAGTGAGGTGATAAACCTCGCCAGAGTCGCTCTTAAGCGTCATCTGGCCGTTGTTCACTTCGGCGACCGTGCCGTTTACAACATTCCAACCGCCCATGAACTCAGCCACATAGGTGGTTTTCGGCTGACCATAAATTTCCACTGCGGTACCGGACTGTTCAATATGGCCGGTATCCATCACCACCACCATATCGCCCATGGCGAGCGCCTCAGGCTGGGTGTGTGTTACATGGATAAAGGAAATGCCGAGGTCCTGCTGAATAAACTTCAATTCCGCGCGCATATGCAGACGAAGATATTCGTCAAGCGCAGAGAGCGGTTCATCAAGCAAAAGCACCTTCGGGTTGGTGATCAACGAGCGCGCCAGCGCAACGCGCTGCTGCTGGCCGCCTGACAATTGCTCCGGCATCCGCTCGGCCATGGGCTCGAGCTGCACCTTCGTTAAAATTTCATACGCTTTCTCACGCCGCTCGGCTTTGCCAACGCCCTTCATTTTTAAACTGAAGGCAACATTGTCCACCACCGTAAGATGCGGGAACAGAGCGTAGCTCTGGAACATCATCGATGTGCCGCGCGCACCAGTGGGCAAATCAACAACTGATTTGCCGCCGATCATGATATCGCCTTCCGACACCGTCTCGTGACCTGCAATCATGCGCAGCAGCGTTGTCTTGCCACAGCCACTCGGTCCGAGGAGGCAGCAATAGCAGCCGTCGGGAATTGTTAAATTTATGTCTTCGACCGCGACTGTCGGGCCAAAAACTTTCTTAACGTCCTTGATTACGATTTCGCCATCACCTGCCATGGCAACAAAACGTCCTTTTTTTTCATTTTCCCAATTCACGCCCAGAAATCGAGCGCCGGGCGCCGTACTCACGCCCTAATATCCCAACTTCCCCAATGGGGGACCTATAGGGTTCTAGATAACCCCCCCAGAGGCAAGTCAATTCTTCGCCCCCCCTTTCGGAGGATCGTTGTTTGTCTGAAATGGAAATACCCTCCCAAAGCCTGGGTCACAAGCATATTTTACAGTGTTCGGACAAATTATTTTCAAATTGTCCGGACAAGTCATGATATGACACGCCTCAGCGCACCCAGACAGACAAGGAACTTTACCATGAAACGCGACCCATCTCTCGCCCTCGACCGCGAAGAAGAGGAGATGATTCTGGACGGAATCGATCGGTTTCTAGAGCGTGACGTTAAGCCCTACGTCTCGGAGCTCGAAGCCAACGACACCTATCCCGAAGATATCGTCGTTAAAATGAAAGCGCTTGGCCTGTTCGGCGCCACGATTTCGGCGGAGTATGGCGGCCTTGGACTGCCCGCAACGACCTACGCAAAGATTGTTGAAAAAATTTCTGCCACCTGGATGTCGGTCAGCGGTATCATCAATTCACACTTAATTATGGCTGCTGCGGTCGAACGGCACGGCACGGATGAGCAGAAAGAGTGCTATTTGCCGCGATTCGCCACCGGCGAGCTGCGCGGCGGCGTCGCTCTGACCGAACCCGATGCCGGCACGGACCTGCAAAGCATTCGCACGGTTGCCAAACGCGACGGCAACCAGGGCTACGTGGTCAATGGCGCCAAAATGTGGATCACCAACTCGATTCATGGCAATTGCGTCGCCTTGCTCGCCAAAACGGACCCGGAGGCCAAGCCACGCCACACCGGGATGAGCCTCTTCATCGCCGAAAAAGGCCCCGGTTTTAAGGTCAGCCGCAAGCTCGAAAAGCTCGGCTATAAGGGCATCGATACCGCCGAGTTGGTATTTGAGGATTACTACGTAAAAGCCGATAAGTTGATCGGCGGCAAAGAGGGATTTGGCTTGAAGCAGGTTTTGGGCGGCCTTGAGCTCGGCCGAATAAATGTCGCGGCGCGCGGCGTCGGTATTGCCCAGGCAGCGCTCGACGAATCGGTCAAATATAGCCAAATGCGAAAAACCTTCGGCAAGCCGATCTGCGAACATCAGGCAATACAGCTCAAACTTGCAGATATGGCCACCCGAGTTGAGGCGGCGCGCCTCTTAACCGAGCGTGCGGCGGAAGCCTATCAGCGCGGTGACCGGGCCGACATGGAGGCCGGCATGGCAAAACTGTTCGCCACCGAAGCAGCGATGGATAACGCGCTGGATGCCATGCGCATTCATGGCGGCTATGGCTATTCCAAGGAATATCCCATTGAGCGCATGTTCCGCGATGCGCCGCTGCTGTTGATCGGCGAAGGAACGAATGAAATTCAACGAATTGTCATCTCCCGTCAACTTATCGAGCGCAACCCGATTTAATGACAACACCCTCCCTGCCCTTGCGCGGGCTTAAGCTGATTACCATCGAGCAATATGGCGCGGCGCCATTTGGCACGATGTATTTGGCTGATCTCGGCGCCGAAGTGATCAAGGTCGAAA
>Ga0115002_10006674_pt1 | contig 13201 bp, 10 predicted proteins | sample ArcticOcean_MG_C_8_FD_89576 | JGI IMG/M metagenome (GOLD analysis project Ga0115002, IMG submission 89576) | Marine microbial communities from western Arctic Ocean - ArcticOcean_MG_CB11_86 | ecosystem: Environmental > Aquatic > Marine > Oceanic | place: Arctic Ocean: Canada Basin | collected...
ATCAGACCAGCCGAACAGCTCGCCGCGCGAGATTGGGAGCAGCACTGTCCGCAGTGTGGCCTCCACGCAGGGTCCATTCCAACACCGGAGGACAAGCCGCTCTACCGCGACAACATCTATTCGATGACGAAATACCACCAGGAGGAGATGGTGCTTCTCATCGGGAAGACATACGGGATCCCGTCTGTCGCGCCGCGCTTCTTCAACGTGTACGGGCCGCGCCAGAGTCTCAGTAATCCCTACGCTGGCGTTGCGGCGATCTGGTTGAGCCGCTTACTGAACGGGAAGCAGCCGGTGGTGTTCGAGGACGGCGGTCAGCTTCGCGACTTTGTGTCCATTCATGATGTGGTCGACTGTCTGATGTTGATGCTGGAGAATCCAGGAGCGGACTATTTGCCTGTGAATGTCGGGTCGGGGCAGACGATCACGATTCTGGATATCGCGCGGTTGCTCACGCGACTGCTGGGCACGACTATCGAGCCGCTGGTCACCCAAACGGGTCGAACGTTTGATATTCGTCACAATACTGCGGACATTACTCGAGCGCGCACGACGCTTGGGTTCGAGCCAAAGGTGACCTTGGAGCAGGGCTTCACCGAACTCATCGAGTGGGCGAGGACGACACCTGACGTGGCAGAGGACTTCTTCGATACGGCGCTGCAGGAACTGCAGGACAAAGGGCTGCTCGTCCAGTCGTGATTGTTACGTTCGAGCGCCTGCGGGAGTACCGCAGCACGGTCGGTATGGTGGACGGGGCGTTCGACCCACTGCACAAAGGTCACGTCGAGTATTTCAAAGCCGCGGCCGGTGCGGTCGACGTGCCACTGCTCTGCAATGTCGCGTCGGATCACTACGTCAGCAGCAAGCATCCGCCGCTTCTGTCTGAAGACCACCGCGCGGCGATCGTGGATGCGATGAGAGACATCTCGTATACCCACATCAATCAGTTTGACACCGAGACGATCCTCCGGGAGCTACGACCGCGGTACTACGTAAAGGGGAAAGACTGGGAAGGCCGATTACCGCCTGACCAGCTACGCATCTGTGCCGAGCATGGCATCGGCATCGTCTATCTGGATACGGTGATCGACTCGTCGACCCGAATCCTTGAACAGTTCCTATCCTCGAAGCAGACCACACGATGAATATTACGGAGTTCGAGCAGCACGTCGCTGACCAACAGGTGGTTGGCGCCGGACACTACGACGCGGAGTACTTTACCGGCGACTGGCGCGACGCCGGGAACAACTACAACCTCGAAACGCGCCGCCAGATCGAGGGGAAAAATCCAGCCCTCATCAAGGGAGTGTTCCAGCCGACAAAAGTCCTCGACCTTGGTTGCGGACCTGGCGCGCTCATGCACCTTTTGTACGAACTTGGTGTTGACGTTGACGGGGTCGATTTCGCGCAAAGCAGCAAGGAGCTGGCGACTCCTGAAGTACGTGACCGTATCTCCGTGGGACAGGTGGGTGACGCGACGCTGAAGCCGGATGCGGCGTACGACTTGGTGATCTGCCGGGAAGTGCTCGAGCATCTCACGGTGTTGCAGGTCAAGCAGGCTGTCGCCAACATGGCGCGTATGACATCGAGATTCATCTACGTGACGACACGCTTCCATCCGAGTCCAGCGAGCCTGCTTGATTTCACCACGCAGTTTGATGTCGATCCATCCCACATCACGCTACTAAACAAAGACATGCTGCGGCTGATGTTCGTGCTCGAGGGGTGTCGCTCTCGCCCAGACCTCGAGGCGAGAATGGACTGGGGGCACAAGGGTCGTGTGCTCGTGTTGGAGAAGTCGTAGACCGACCTCTGGCGTTTGCACGAGGAGGCGCGGCGACGACCGCAGTAATTAATAGAACGCCTTTCGGATGTTCAGCCGGTCGCGTTAGCACCACACAAATGATTCCACTTGTCGATCTGAAGACGCAGTATCGCAATCTCAAATCGGAGATCGACGCGGCGATCGTACACGTGCTCGAGAACGCGCAGTTCGCCCTCGGCCCTGCGGTCGAGGCGTTCGAACGTGACTTTTCGTCGTATTGCGGGACTACGGAGAGCGTTGCGGTAAATTCTGGGACCAGCGCTCTGCACCTGGCGCTACTGGCGGCTGGTGTTCGTCCAGGCGACGAAGTCATCACGGTGCCGTTTACATTCGTCGCGACGGTGGCCGCTATTGAGTATGCCGGTGGCAAGCCGGTATTCGTGGATATCGATCCCGAGTACCACACGATGGACCCGGCGGCGCTGGAACGCGCGATCACGCCCCTCACGCGTGCCGTGGTGCCGGTGCACTTGTTTGGCCAGCCCGCCGAGATGGATGCGATCGTGGAGATCGCTCGTCGGCACAAGCTCGCGGTGATCGAGGACGCGTGCCAGGCGCACGGTGCGCACGATAAGGGTCGGCGCGCAGGGTCTATCGGCGATATTGGCTGTTTCAGTTTCTACCCTGGGAAGAACCTCGGCGCCTACGGTGAGGGTGGCGCCGCAGTGACCAATCGTTCGTCGTATGCCCAGCAGATGCGACTGCAGCGTAGCTGGGGTGAGAAGGTCCGTTACGAACATTCGATTCGAGGGTTTAACTACCGGATGGACGGGATCCAGGGCGCCGTTCTCGGCGTCAAGCTCAGGCACCTTGAGCGGTGGACTGAAGCACGGCGAACGTTGGCAGCGAACTACGATCGGCTCCTCCGTGGTACCGGCGTGGGGACTCCGGTTGAGCGGCCCGGTGCGCGGCACGTATATCACGTCTATGCCGTGAGGTTGCGGCAGCGTGACGCGTGGCGTGCGCATTTACTCCAGCGAGGGATCCAGACCGGCGTGCACTACCCGATTCCCGTGCATCTCCAGCCGGCGTATCGCGACCTTGGCTACGTCGCAGGAGATTTTCCGGTCGCCGAAGCGGTCTCGGGCGAGGTCCTTTCACTGCCGCTTTTCCCGGAAATGACCGACGCTCAGCAAGAGGAGGTGTGTGGCGTTCTTCGCGCAGGACTCCCTACCGACGCAAGCGTCGTAGCGTAACTCTATTGTTTGTAAATAGATGGAGGGCATCGTCTGCGCCTGCGATACAATGACTGCCTCTCGACGACTTCCCGGAGGCCTGCGGGCTCCCGTTTCCGGTAGGCGGAGCGCTTCGAGTCTCCGCAGCCTGAGGCCTGATGATCGACTGCATCGCTGGATACCATCTGAACCCGTGGACGTGCGGAATCGCCAAGTTCAACACAATCCTTGGCGGCCATCTTTCGCTGCCGGTTGTTGGAATTGGGTCCGAAGACCTCAAGCCGTACCAACGGCCGCTCCTGTCCCTCAAGATGTCGGAGTTCACGCCGGACGACGCGCTCAGTCTGGATGGATGGGTTTCGGCGCATCAGGGTCGATTTGAGCTCTTTCTCCACGCGTTTGATGGGACACCGACCGAAGAACGCCTGATTGCTGGAGCCTCTCGCGTCTATACGGGAAACCGCGAGCTTTCGGGAACTGTATCCCCACTGAGGGCGGACGCTGTCGAGCTGTTCTGTCCGGGCACACTGCTCAACCCACAGCGCTTTCAGCACACAGAGCTGTCGATCTTCACGTTCGGCATGGCGCACAAGATTCGTGTGCCGCTCTACCGAAAGCTCCATCGATTACTTGAGGCCACCGGTCAGAGTTACTCGGTCTACGTCTCCACTGCGCTTCATGAGAATACGAGCTTCGACGGCTCGTTCGTCGTCCGCTTCGAGGAACTGCAGGCCATTTTCGGCGGGCGGGTATATTTCATGGGGTACCTCTCGGACACCGCAGTGTTTAATCACCTCATGGACTGCACGTACCTTGCCGCTTTTTTCGAGAAGGGCTTGCGCGCGAACAACACGAGCGTCAACGCGGCGATGGAGTGCGGTTGTGCCGTCATTACCAACCTCGACGGGTACTCTCCGGAAGGGTTGGTGCATATGAAAAACGTCATAGACGTCAACCTGTGCGATAAGTTGCCAGGTTTAGAACAGGCAGAGAAGGTCGGGAAGGCGGCGCGAGAGATTGCGCACGCGGACTATGGGTGGGATCAGCTCGTCTCGCAGCTCCGGCCACAGGTGCGAGCTTAGGCTGCTGATGTGGCAGCGATGCTGAGCGTAGAGTTCGGGCATTTGTGACCAACGCCCTGTTTCGTCTCGATGGTCAAACTGCCGTCGTGACTGGTGCGTGCGGAAAGCTTGGACCCGTGTGGGCGGAGGCACTGCTACATGCGGGCGCCCGCGTGGCTGCACTGGAGCTCGCGGGTGCGCTGGAGTCGGAGGCGTACAGAGCCGTGGCACTTCACGCTGGAGACCGGCTGAGCCGGTTCGACTGTGACGTGACGAGCCGAGTCTCGATTGAACGTGCCGTCGAATCCCTCGTTCGCGAGATGGGAGAGCCTGGGGTTCTGGTCAACAACGCTGGTGTGGATCAACCGCCAGATTCTGGCGGGAACCGGTCGCGCATTGAGGATTGGCCTGCAGATCAGTTTCGACGGATGGTGGAGGTCAATTTGTTGGGGACCTTCCAGGTGACGCAGGTGATCGGCGGCGGGATGGCCGCCCGGGGCGCTGGCTCCGTCGTCAATATCGGTTCGCTGTACGCTTCGGTTTCACCGGATCAGCGGTTCTACGATCATTTGTCGGGAACTCTTCCGTTTTTGAAGTCGCCAGCCTACGGTGCATCGAAGGCAGCTGTGGTGAACATGACGGCGTATTTCGCCACGTTGTGGGGAAAGCTGGGCGTACGCGTCAACACGTTGTCCCCTGGTGGTGTCATGGCGGGACAGGACGAGCAGTTCACGGACAAGTATTGCGCGCGTGTTCCACTCGGACGAATGGCGCACTCTGATGATCTGAGGGGACCGTTGGTGTTTCTCGCATCGTCCGCGTCGTCCTACGTCTCGGGGCATGAGTTGAGAGTGGACGGTGGATTCACTGCTTGGTGAGTGCCGAGGTGCGATGCCCTCGATCGCGCACAAGCGTGAGCGCTGCCCCTCGTGCGGTACGCCGGTACTATGCTGACGTCGGAGGTCGTCCCGTGCTTGAACGCCTAGGGTGGCATCGACTGGCAGCGCGGGACGCCGAGGCGCGTCGCAGGCACGTCATACGGATCAGGAAGTCCGGCAAGCGGACAGACAGGGCATTGTGAACGCAATCGGACCGATCAATCCTGAAACCGTCGGAGGAGACCTTCGATCCGTTCCGGCGGTCGTTCCGAATCAGCTCGGTAGCCGGGACGCAGGCGCGAGTGACGGCCGCACGTTTTCCAAGACCGACCCTTCCACGGGTCTGGCCATCTGTCTGGTTGCGAGATCTAATGCCAGCGACGTGTCGCGTGCCGTGGAGATTGCAAAGAAGGCGCAGCCCGCCTGGGCCGCGATGACGGTTGTCGCACGCGGCGACATCCTTCGCCAGATTGCGCTACTCATGCGTGAGCGCCGAGGGGACATAGCGGAGCTGGTTGCGAAAGAGACGGGCAAGTCGCGCAAAGACGCGCTCGGTGAAACCGACGCGGCGATTGAGATGGGCTTCTTTGTCGCCGGCGAGGGCCGACGGTATTACGGTCACACAACCACCAGCGCGGTGCCACACAAGTCCGCGATGACGGTTCGCCAGCCGCTCGGCGTCGCCGGTTTGATCATAGCGGCCAATACACCGATCGCGAATGTTGCGTGGAAGGCTTTTCCGGCGCTGCTATGCGGGAACGCTGCCGTGATGAAAGCGTCGGAGGACACGCCGCTGTCCGCCTGGGCGTTTGGTGTGCTGGCCAGGGAAGCTGGTGTGCCCGACGGTGTCTATTCCACGCTGCACGGTTTCGGCGAGGAGGCAGGCGCGCCACTCGTCGAGCACCCAGATGTGGATGTCGTCAGCTTTACGGGCTCGTGCGAGGTGGGTCGATGGATCGCCGAGACGGCGGGTCGGCGTCTCGCCAAGACGTGCCTTGAACTGGGTGGGAAGAACCCGCTCATCGTCTGTGACGACGCGGACCTGGAGAATGCGGTGAAGTGGACCATCGGTTCGGCGTTCAGCAATGCCGGGCAGCGTTGTGCCGCGGGCAGCCGCATTATCGTGTTCGATGAGGTCTACGATGCGTTCACAGGGTTGCTGCTCGATGCTGTGGAAAAGCTGAAGGTCGGCACGAGCGACACGGACGACTTTGGCCCGGTCATCAATGAGGGGCAAATGACCTCGATGCTGGCGTCGGTGGAACGTGCGAAGGCGGCCGGCGCGACGGTGCTCGCGGGTGGTCACCGTCTGAGCGGCCAGACATACGGCGAGGGGTACTTTGTCGCTCCGACGCTGGTCGCGCACGTCGGACCGAACGACGAGATCTCTCAGAGCGAACTCTTCGGGCCGATCACGTCTCTGTATCGAGTGCAGGATTTCGAGGAAGCCATCGCGCTCGCCAACGATTCTCCCTTTGGGCTCACGGCGTCGATCCATACGAAAGACCTGAATCGTGCGATGACGTTTGTGTCGCGGATTCAATCCGGAGTGGCGGTTGTCAACGGCGGTACCTACGGTAGCGAGCCGCACGTACCGTTTGGCGGTTTGAGGCAGTCGGGCAACGGATGGCGGGAGGCCGGGACGCAGGCGCTCGATGTGTACTCTGATTTAAAGACCGTCTACATCAACCACGATCCCAATCAGGTGTAGAGCCCACTGCCGTCCGCGCCACCTGCACTGATGCCTTCACTCGTCGCCCTTATTCCCGCCAGGCAGGGCTCCAAGCGGGTTCCCGGTAAGAACGTGCGCCTGCTCGGCGCACATCCAGTGCTGGCGTATACGATTGCCACGGCGCTCGAAAGCGGCGTCTTCGAATCGGTGATTGTCTCGACAGACTCGGAGGAGATTGCCTCGATCGCGCGGCACTATGGCGCCGAGGTGCCTTTCCTGCGTCCGCAGCAGTTTGCCGGTGATACGTCTCCGGACATCGATTGGCTCGAGTACACGATGGCGGAGCTGAAGCGGAGTGGACGGCAGTGGGATTGCTTTAGCCTACTGCGCCCGACGAGTCCATTTCGGACAGCGGCCACCATCCGCCGAGCCACGGCACAGTTCATGGCACAGCATGGCGTCGACTCGCTCCGGGCCGTCGAGAAATGCGCTCAGCACCCCGGCAAGATGTGGGTCATTGATGGCGATCGGATGGCGCCACTGCTGCCGCCAGGGCCGGGCGGACACCCGTGGCACAGTACGCCGTATCAAGCACTACCACCCGTGTACGTACAGAATGCGTCACTTGAGATCGCCTGGACGCGCGTGGTGGTTGAAGAGCGGACGATCGCCGGTAAGGTCCTGGTGCCTTTTCTGACCGAAGGCTACGAGGGATTTGACATTAACGACCCGCGCGACTGGATGGTGGCCGAACGCCTGATGGCGAACGGCGAGGCAGAGCCAACCCAGGTGCCGCAGGTCCCGTACGGAGCACCATGGGCGAACAGCAGCTAGACCAGGTTACCAGCGACGAGCTTACCTACGTTCCAGCGTCCGAATGTCGCCGGTTACTGGACACGCGTCTCCCGGCGCACGACGCTGCAGCGGCATTCGCGGCGGTTGCTCGAATCAATACGCTCTACATGATCGCGAAAGCGTGGTCCGGGCATATTGGCACCAGCTTCAGCTCGCTCGACGTCATGAGTTGGCTGTTTCTCAACGAAGTGCGGGATCTCGACAAAGGCCCCGACGCGTGCGACATCTTCTTCTCCTCGAAGGGCCACGACGCTCCCGCGTTGTATGCGGTCCTCATCGGGTTGGGGCTGCTGCCGGAGGAAAAGATCGATCATCTTCGACGTCTCCACGGCCTTCCCGGTCATCCGCATGTGGAGACTCCGTATATTCAGGCCAATACAGGTTCGCTTGGAATGGGTATTTCCAAGGCCAAAGGCATGGCGATCGCGAATCGTCTCGCCGGTCAGCCACGTCGGATCTTCGTGCTGACCGGTGACGGCGAGCTTCAGGAGGGGCAGTTCTGGGAGTCGCTCGGTTCGGCGGCCAGACAGCGTCTTGGTGAAATCGTCGTGATTGTCGACCACAACAAGATCCAGTCTGATACCTGGGTCGAGCACGTTGGTGATCTTGGAGATCTGACGGCGAAGCTCGAAGCATTCGGCTGGCATGTCAGTCGGTGCGACGGTCACGATGTCGCCGCCATCGACCGAACCTTTCGGTTGCTCGATGGCATCACCGACCAGCCGAAGGTCGTGGTGGCAGACACGGTCAAAGGCCAGGGGGTGTCCTTCATGGAAGGTCCATCGATGAAGGCTGGCGAGTTGTACGCCTATCATTCTGGCGCGCCGACCGAAGCCGAATACGCAGACGGCTCCAGGGAATTGCTCGAGCGCGCCCGCAGCCTCTTTCAGGCATCCGGATTGGGTGAGTTGGCCACAAGGCAGAGTCGGCGTCCCGCGCGCCGGGAACCTCGGATGACCCAGAACCTCATCGGCGCTTACAAGGACGCGCTCGTCGCACAGGCTGGTCGGCATCCAGGCCTCGTCGTACTTGATGCGGATCTCGTCAAGGACTGCGGCCTGTTGCCGTTCGCACAGAAGTATCCCGATCGATTTTTCGAATGCGGCATCGCTGAGCAGGACATGGTGTCGATGGCGTGCGGACTAGCCAAACGTGGCGCGCTTCCGGTCGTGCACTCGTTTGCGTGCTTTCTCTCGGCGCGGCCCAATGAACAGATCTACAACCAGTGCAGCGAGGGCTCGAAGGTCCTCTACGTTGGTTCCTTGGCGGGCCTGCTGCCGGGGGGACCCGGTCACTCGCACCAATCCGTGCGCGACATCGGCGCGTTAGGGTCCATTCCGGAGCTGCTCATGGCCGAGCCCTCGGTCGAAGACGAAGTACACGCATTGTTTGAGTACTTGGTCGACTCACTTGCTGAGAGCTCGTATTTGCGGCTCGTGTCGGTCAAGTGGCCGGTGCCATTCAGCTATCCCTCTGGTCAGCGCGTGCAGCGCGGGCAAGGATGGGTCGTGCGAGAAGGCCACGATCTTGTCGTCATTGGTTATGGGCCGTGGCTGTTGTCCAACGCATGGCATGCCATCGAAGGACTCAGTCACGCCAGCGGTATGACGATTCGCCTGATCAATCTGCCGTGGCTCAATCGCCTTGACCCGGCATGGCTGAGGGAGGCCATTGGAGACTGCCGGTCTGTGGTGTTGCTCGACAACCATTACACGCACGGTGGACAGGGAGAGATGCTGGCGGCTGAGATCGCGGGGCTCGCATTGGACCCGGTGGCGCGTGTCACGCGCGTGGGCGTCACGGAACTGCCGGTGTGCGGCACCAACGACGAGGTGCTCGCGTATCACGGTCTCGATATCGCTTCGCTGATGAAATCCTTCAGGGCGGCACTGGGTAGTCGTTTGCCACGCGCCGAAGTGCCCCTCGCATGACGGTGTTGTTTTGGGACATCGACGGCACGCTCCTAACAACCGCAAGAGCGGGAGTATTCGCCTGGGAGGACGCGGTGCGGGACCTGACAGGCCGTGAATTTGAGTTGGTGAGCATGCGCATTGCAGGCCTGACCGACTTCCAGATCGCCGAGCGGACTTTTGAAACACTCGGGATCGAGGCGGATGACACGTTTCTGCGCCGTTTCGTCGATCGCTACGGTGAACTCCTGCCGACGAGTCTCCCGAGAAAGCAGGGGAGTGTGATGCCGAACGTGCGCGAGATACTGGAGCACTTGCGCGAGCGACCTGATGTCCGGTCGTATCTGCTCACGGGCAACACGCGCGCTGGGGCACTGGCCAAGCTGACGCATTACAACTTGACCCAGTTCTTTCCAGATGGTGCGTTTGCTGAGGACACGGGTGACCGAGGCTCGATCGCGCGTCGGGCACTGGCGCTGGCGAAGCTCAACGGCGACGTCGACGAGAAGCGGACCTTCGTCATTGGCGACACGCCGCATGATGTCGAATGCGCCAGAGCCATCGACGCGCGCACGATTGCGGTGGCGACCGGTGGCTACACGTTCGACGAGCTCCAGGCGCATCAGCCGTGGTGCGTGTTACGCGAGTTGCCGCAGGTATATGAGTTTATGAAGCTGATCGACAACGTGGACGGGTCCGCTATTCCGCCGGTCAGACGCATCGTCTCCTGATGAAGCAGTTCGTTCGTCGCGTTCCTGCGCTGTGGCGCGCGACCAGGCTGGCTCGACGGTGGTACCACGCTAGGCGGGGCGCCTACCCGGAGTGGCAATCACTGTTGGCGGCAGATGCCGCACTGTGGGGCTCTGCCAAGAATGCTGCCCAAGGGGGACCGCGTGTACTGATGGCAACCGCCATCGGCTCTTACGCCCACGCCGTGACTCTCGAGAGTGCGGTCGCGGCGGCCCTAACCTTCCGTGGTGCCGAGGTGCATGCTTTTTTGTGCGACGGTGTGATGACCGCCTGCGCAGAGTGCGAGGCCTCGCTGTATCCCGATGTCGACAAGTTCGTGGCACATGGGCCGAGCCGAGATCTGTGTCGCGACTGTGCCTGGCCGGCCGAACGTGTCTACGCACAACTGGGGCTCAAGGTCCATCGCTATAGCGAGTGGGTGACGGTGGATGATCGCGCTCAGGCCAGACAGACGGCCGACGCGCTGCCCATGGACGGGATCAGAACGTTTGTGAGCGAAGGGCTACACATCGGTGAGCACGCTCACGCAGGGGCGCTGCGTTTCTTCGCAACCGGTTCACTGGACGCTGAGCCGGAGGCGGAACCGGTCCTACGGCGTTATCTCGAGTCCGCAATGTTGACAGCATCGGCCTCACGTCGGCTCATGCGCGCGGTTGGGTTCTCCTCGGCTGTCTTCACCCACGGCATCTACGTTCCCTGGGGAATCGTCAGTGAGGTGGCTCGCCGAGAGGGCGTGTCCGTCGCGACGTGGAATGTGGCCTACCGCAAGCGTCGGTTCATTTTCAGCCACGACGACACGTATCACCACACGCTGATGAACGAGCCGAGCGAGCACTGGGAACAGCGTGAGCTGTCGTCAGCCGAAGAACGCGATCTGACGAATTACCTCGTCAGCCGCCGCGAGGGATTGTTCGATTGGATCGTGTTTCACCGGGCGCGTCGCCAGGACCCTCAAGAGATCGCCGGCCGAATCGGACTCGACCCGTCCAAGCCGGTCATTGGCCTGCTCACGAATGTGACATGGGACGCGCAGCTGCACTACCCGGCAAACGCGTTTCCAGACATTGTCGAGTGGCTGGTCCAGACGTGTGAGTATTTCGGTACACGATCGGATCTTCAGTTGCTCATCCGGGTGCATCCAGCCGAGATCAGTGGCTTCCCACCGTCGAGGCAGCCTATTCTGGCGGAGCTACGCAAGCGCATACCAGAGCTTGCTCCAAACATTATTGTGGTGCCCCCGGATAGCGACATGAGCACGTACGCGCTGATGTCGCTGTGTAATTCCGCAATTATCTATGGCACGAAGATGGGCGTGGAGCTGACGAGCGTGGGCCTTCCTGTCGTGGTTGCGGGTGAGGCCTGGATCCGCAACAAGGGACTCACGCATGACGCCAGCTCGCCCGCGGAGTATTTCCGCATTCTCGCGGGACTGCCGTTCGCGGGACGGCTGGGTGCCGCTCAGCACAGCCGAGCGAGGCGCTATGCATATCACTTCTTTTTCAATCGCATGATTCCGCTGCCGTTCATTGATCCCAAGGCGGGATACCCGATTTACCGGCTCAAGCTCGACCGACTCCAGCATCTGCTGCCAGGGGCGTCACGTGGACTTGATGCGATCTGCGATGGGATTTTGAGACAGCGGCCCTTCGTCCTTCACGCTTCGGATCCTTCGACCGCGGCGTTGGCAGGTTCCACGGGTAGCTAAGACAGCGTGCTGATATTTCTTGCAATGGTGTTTCTGGTTGCCACCGTCTGCAGCCTTGCTGGCGGTGCGGTGGTCCGACGATTCGCGGCGGCCAGCGGTGCCGTCGTTCCGCCGCGGCCCGATCGGTGGCATACATCCCCAACACCAACCATGGGGGGATTGGCGATTGCTGGAGGCACGGTCGCAGGGTTTTCTGTGATCGCGGCTCGGCCAGAGCTCTTCGGTACGTCGACCGAATGGTATGCGGTTCCGCTGGCGGCGCTCGGCATGTTCGTCGTTGGTGTGCTGGACGATCGTCTTCAACTCTCGCCGTTGGCCAAGCTTGTGGCATCGCTCGCGATTGGAGCCTTTCTGGTATTTGTCCTGGCTGGTGCCGGGCCCAGTGGTGCGCTGCCGTCATTATTTACACTCGTGGCGACGGTCTGGTTTGCGGGCATTTGTCATGCCACGAATCTGCTCGACAACATGGACGGCCTCGCCGCCGGCATAGGGCTCATCGCCGCGATATTTCTGGCTGCGTTACTCGGCGATTTTCTCGGACCGGCCCTCATCGTGCTCCTGACGGCGTTGTCTGGCGCTCTGCTGGGATTTCTGTACTGGAATCGCAGCCGCGCGCGCCTGTTTATGGGCGACTCTGGCAGTTTGTTTATCGGCGCCTTGCTCGCGGGGGCGTCACTGGTGCCGGTGTACAACGCACCGCTCGCGTTTATCAGTCCCGCGGTGATCGTGGTGTTGATTCTCATCGTGCCCCTCTTCGACACCGGATTCGTGCTCGTGCTGCGTCGCCTGGCGGGGCGCAAGGCGACGAAGGGCGGAACGGATCACGTGTCACATCGACTCGTGTCGCTGGGCTTTTCCGATCGAAGCGCCGTGCGGATTCTCTACCTCCTGGGCCTGGGTGGGGGTGGCACGGCCTGGGTGCTCTTGCGCGGCAGTGGTGTCGAACCGATGCTGCCGCTGGTCGCCCTGTTTGCCGTAATGTTGTTTCTTGTCGGAATTTATCTTGCCCGCGTGCCGGCCTATGATGCGGGGGATTTCGTCGCGCTACAGAAATCATCGTTCGCACCATTTCTGACGGACCTGGCGTTTCGCTGGCACGTGGCGGAGGTGATGCTCGACATGGTGCTCATCGCCGTGTGCTACTACCTCGCCTTTCGCCTTCGGTTCGAGGGGGAAGATTTCGATCAGTTTCTTCCCACCTTCACTGCGACGTTGCCGGTCGTCCTCGGCTGTAAGCTCGCGGCCCTCTACGGCTCCGGCCTTTATCAGCGGTCCTGGTCGACCTTTGGTTTGCGTGACCTGACCGTGGCGCTGCGCGGGGTCTGGATGGGATCGCTGTTGTCGATCCTGATCGCCGCATATTTGTATCG
>Ga0115002_10006678_pt1 | contig 13197 bp, 10 predicted proteins | sample ArcticOcean_MG_C_8_FD_89576 | JGI IMG/M metagenome (GOLD analysis project Ga0115002, IMG submission 89576) | Marine microbial communities from western Arctic Ocean - ArcticOcean_MG_CB11_86 | ecosystem: Environmental > Aquatic > Marine > Oceanic | place: Arctic Ocean: Canada Basin | collected...
AACATGCTCCGCGAAGTCCCCGACCCGGTCGGGAACACCATCCAAATTCCGGGCCGCCCTTTCCGCTTGGAAGACGGTCCATCAGCGCCCACCCAACCGGCGGTACACACCACCGGCCAGCACACAGACGAGGTCCTACGAGACTGGCTCCAGAGCTAAGAAAACCCGAGGAGAGCGCAACCATGACCACCGCCAAACGCTTTGCCGAGAACATCGTGACCGCCTTCCTCGACGGCCCCGATAACCCCAATATCCCCAACGCCATCCACTCCACCGAGGGCGCTAAAGACTACGGCTACCAGGCCGCCCTGGTGGGCGGAGTAACCGTCTGGGGCTGGGCCACTCCAACGATCCTCGAGGCGCTCGGCGAGCGTTGGCTACAGGATGGCTGGTCCAAAATCCGCTTCCGCCGCCCCACCTATCCCGGCGACAAACTGACCGTCCGCGTCGAGCAAAACGATGCTGGTTCTTGGGACTTCTGCATGACCAAACCAGACGGCGAAGATGCACTAGCCGGCGTAGTCGGCCTCGGTAAGGCAGAGTGGTTCGATGAGCTGGTGCAGTCCAAGCGCACCGTCGCCGAGGAGCGCCTGGACCAACTCCCACAGATGACACTGGATCTCGCGCAGTCGGCCGGAGACATTCGTCCGATGGCCACAGAGATCAGCGTAGAAGAAGCGCTGGAGTACACGCGGGATAAACAGCGGACGGACCTGCCGCTGTTCGTGAGCGACCGCCCGATAGTCCACCCCGGCTGGATTGCTGGTCGCATGATTCGCCTCCTCCATCACACCTTTGATTATGGTCCGGCGATCCATGCTGGCAGCCACATCCAGCACCTCGCCCCGTTCGCGGCAGGGCAAACGATCACTCAGGCGGCCCGGATCGTCGATGCTTACGAGCGCAAGGGGCACCACTACGCAGTGGTCGACGGGATGCTGTTAGGCGAGGACGGGACCGAGCTGGTGCGGCTGCGACACACAACAATCTTTCAGGTCGCGAAGCGAGGAAACCCGGGCTAATTAGCCCCCAACTGAAGGACAAGGACGATCGCCTAATGAACGACCATCCCCACCCGCCGAAGGCGGCGCTCGATGACTTGTTGGTGCTGGACCTCTCGGACTCGATGGCCGGGGCGTGGTGCTCGCGGCTGTTCGCAGATTTTGGGGCGAATGTGACGCTGGTGGAGCCTCCCTTGGGGCATCCGCTGCGGGCTCATGCGCCGTTCGATGAGGCCGGGTGGAGTATCCCGGCGGAGCATGCGTTGGCCAACAAACGCTCGCTGGCGCTGGATTTGCAGGCGGAGGCAGGGCGGGAATTGCTACGCGATCTAATCGTCCAGGCGGATGTGGTGATCGAGAGTTTCCGGCCGGGGCAGTTGGCGGAGTGGGGGATGGATTTCGAAACACTGGAGGCGATTCATCCGGGACTGGTGCTGGTATCGGTGACGCCGCACGGGCAGACGGGGGCGTATGTGGAGTTGCCGGGGAACAGCCTGACGGCTTCGGCTCGTTCGGGGTGGGCATCGATCAATGGGATTGCCGGGCGACCGCCGCTGCAAGGGAGTGCGTATCAATCGTCGTACTGCGCGGGGGTACTGGCTTATGCGGCGGCACTGGCGGCGCTGCACAGCCGCGACCGGATAGGGGAGGCGCAGCCGGGGAGGGGACAGTATGTCGACATCTCGGAGTTTGAGGTGATGGCTTCGACATTTGCGCCGGCGGCGTTGCGGGCGCAGTACAGCGGGGAGGCGACGGCACAGAAGGCTTCGATGGATGTGATCAGCGGGCCGGTGCCGGTGCAGGATGGGCACTTCGCGCTGACGCTTAGTCGGGCGCATTTCTATCGCGATGCGATGGCGGTGCTGGGATTGGACGATCTGGCGGAGGATGAGCAGTTGCAGGAAGGGTGGTACCGGCTGGAGCACAGGGATCTGTGGGTCGAGCGGGTGCATGAGGCGATGGCGGGGTGGAATCGTCGGGAGCTGTTTGATGAGTTGGCGGTTCGTCGGGTGGTGGCTGGACCGGTGTTTGAGATGGAGGAATTGAAGGAAAATGAGCATCTTCGGGAGCGGGAATTCTGGGTGACGGAGGTTGAGAACAGCTCAGGTTTTGATCGGCCCGGGGCACCGGTGAAGTTGTCCGAGACGGGATGGTCTATAAGAAATAACGCACAAAAAATTGGCGAAGGGACCATGTCAGCACTTGTTGATTACGACGTTGATGAGGGGCGGGCGAGGGCGTTGTTTGCGGCAGGTATTCTTGCGGAATCGACTGGTGCGGCAGCGGATGGTGCCACTGGATCGTTCGAAGGGGCGGGTTCGTGAGCGGGCCGTTGGACGGGATTCGAGGGGTGGTCCTGACGCAGGCGTGGGCGGGTTCGTATTGCACGGAGCTGCTGGCGATGGCGGGGACGGACGTGATTCAGCTTGAGGTGCGGAAGCGGCCGGATTCGTGGCGAGGGACGTATAGCGCGCCGATGGCCTCCGCTGTGGGGGCTGTGGAGACGGCGGAGCATCCGTGGAATGTGAACGGGCTGTTCAACGCGGTGAATCTGGGAAAACGGTCGTTCACCGTGGATTTGTCTCAGCCGGAGGGGTTGGAGATTTATCGGGCGCTGGTGGCGTATGCCGATGTGATCGTAGAGAACTTCTCACCGCGGGTTCTTGGGAACCTGGGGTTGAGTTACGAGGAACTGAAGGCGATCAAGCCGGACGTGATTGTGGCGAGTCTTTCGGCGTATGGGCATGACGGGCCGTGGGCGAATATTCCGGGGATCGGGGGGACGATTGAGCCGACTTCGGGGATGTCGGCGTTGCTGGGGTATGCGGATGGGCAGCCGCTGAATTCGGGGCAGATGTACCCGGATGCGGTGCGGGACTGTACGGGTTTTCGGCGATCATGACGGCGCTACACCATCGGGACCGGACGGGCGAGGGGCAATATATCGACCTGTCGATGCAAGAGGCGAACTTGGCACATGTGGGTGATGCAGCGCTGGAGTACTCGATGACCGGAGTGCAGCGGCCGCGGCTGGGGAACAGGCATATGACGTTCGCGCCACACGGAATTTTCTCGTCGCTGGTGGCAGCGAATGACGAGTCGTCTGAGGGTAAGGCTCAGTGGGTGGCAATTGCGGCAGAGGACGAGGCGCAGTGGACGGCGTTGTGTGCGGTGGCGGATCGCGGGTGGGAGGCGGATCCGCGGTTCGTCGACAACGCTGCACGGAAACGGCATGAGAACGAGTTGGAAATGGCTATTGCGGAGTGGACGGCGACGGAGGAACGGAATGTACTGGCGGAGCGACTGGGACGGGCGGGGGTAATTGCGGCGCCGGTGCTGGACTCGCTGGAGGTGGCAGATGACCCGGTATTGCGGGAGCGCGGAGTGATCGTGGAATTGGAGCATGCGGAGGCAGGGCGGTGGCCACAGGTGGGCGCTCCCTTCCACTTTTCACGGACACCGGTGCTGGTGGAGCGGGCTGCGCCGGTGCAGGGGCAGCATTCGTTCGAGGTGTTTTCTGAGTTGCTGGGGATGAGCCGTGAGCGTTACGAGGAGCTGGTGACGATGAACGTGAGTGGAGAGGGGCCGCCGCAATGAGTGTGTACGAGCAGATCCGGTACGAGATGGACGGCCGTGTCGCGCGGGTAATTCTGGACCGACCGAACTATCGCAATGCGCAGAGTCGGTTGTTGCGGGATGAAATGGACGAGGCATTCGACCGGGCAGTGGCGGATCCCGAGGTACGGGTGATTGTACTGATGGGAGCGGGGCATTCGTTCTCGGCGGGACATGACCTGGGGACGCCTGAGGAGCAGGCGGACAAGGAGGAGCGTCCATACGAGGAGGGATTGCGGGGGTTGTTCGAGCGTTCAGCATCGATGAATGTCGAGAACACACTGCGCTGGCGGAACCTGCCGAAGCCGACGATTGCGGTGGTGCAGGGTTACTGTATTTTTGGCGGCTGGATGATTGCTTCGGCGATGGATCTGATTTTCGCGTCAGACGATGCGATGTTTCTGGGGACGAATTTTCAGTACTTCTCGCCGCCGTGGGACATTCACCCGCGGAAGGTGAAGGAGATCTTCTTCGAAAGCAGGTTCATTGACGGGCCAGAGGCGATGAAGTTGGGGTTGGTGAACCGGGTGTACCCGGTGGAGCGGCTGGAGGCTGAGGCGATGGCCTACGCGCGGCGAGTGGCGGAGAACGACCCGTTCCAGTTGCGGATGATGAAGCAGGCGGTGAACCACGCGCAGGATAGCCAGGGGTTCAATGAGCACATCCAGAGCGCGCATCTGATGTATCTGATGAGTTCGCAGGGGGAACAGGATCCGGGGTTCGCACTGGAAAAGCCAGAAGGCCGGCGGCGGCCGATGGTACAGCGTGCGGTGGAGAACTACGAGTTGTACAAGGCAGAGCAACGGGGCGACTGACGCGGAATTCGATGTGGATGGGCGTGCGTCGCGCAGGAATGCGGGATGTCATTTCGCGATGAATTGAGAGCGGATCGGCTGCGATACAAATTTGTAGGGACCCGCAGGAGCGGGCTGCATGTCGCAGATGGCCAACAAGTACACCCTCGAACCGCAGCGAGGATCGCCGGCGGCGCCGATCAAGCTTATTCCTTCGGGACGAGGCCATTTCCCCAGTCGGCGCTGCCGCCGTGGGTACGACAGCGGCTAAATACGCAGTGGTGCGCGGAGGTTGAGGCCATTGAGCGAGCACGACACGCGCCGAAGAGCAGTTGCGAGAGAGTGCACACGCAGAGACGACAGCACGGGAACGGGTTGCAGGTGAGAGCGGCCGATGAGGCTAGGGTTCGTGTGGCGGCGCAGGCAAAGGCGATGGTCGGAGCACGAGCGCAGGGTGAGACTCGGGAAGGTGGGCAGATGATGGCGGTGGTACAAGAGCAAGCGGCGGTGCAGCCGCCACCATCTGGTGGTGTGGTGCTGTCGCCGAACGAGGGTTGATGTTGAGGATCTGCATCGGCGGGTGGTGACTCAGAGGCCCTGGGGGGTATCGGCGATTAGGCCGGATGCGACCATCGCCTCGATTTCGGCGGCTTTGTAGCCGGCGATTTCACTGAGCACTTCGACATTGTGTTGGCCGAAGCAGGGTGCGGGGCCGAGCGTGGTGATGGGGCGGCGGGCCATGCGCCAGACTGGGCGGGTGCTGAGTTGCTTGCCAGCAGCGGGGTGGTCGTAGGTGAGGAAGGCTTCGCGGGCGGCGAGGTGTTCGTCGTACTTGAGCATGCGTGGGGTGAGCACGGAGGATGCGGCGATGCCGTTGGACTGGAGCTGCTCGGAGGCTTCGTCGGCATCGCGGTCACGAGCCCACTCCGCGAGCACGGAGTCGATCTCGTCCTGCGCGGCGCTGCGACCGGGGAGGGTGGAGTAGGCAGGTTTATCGAGCCGGGTGTCGCCGACAACTGAGCGGAGGGCGGTCCAGGCATCGTCGCTGTCGACGGCGATGGCGATATAGGTGTCTGTGATCTCGGAGATCGGCAGCCCATCGATGCCGAGTTGGATGCGTGGCTCGGTGTCGACGGTACGGTAGACGCCGTGGGGTGCCATCCAGGGGTCGCGGTTGCCGATGCGGGTAGGGAGCGGGTCGCCGATCGCCTCGGCGACGATGTATTCGCCGACGAGGCCGATGATGCCATCACGTTGGGGGACGACGACGTAACAGCCCTCGCCTGTGAGTTCGCGTCGGTGGAGTGCGACGGCGATGGCGCCGGCGGTGGTGGTACCGGAGACGGGGTCGCCGTAGGAGATGCCGCTCTTGTGCGGCGGGCCGGCCTCGTAGCCCTGGAGTGCGACGAGTCCGCCCATCTGCTCGATGGTGGGGCCGTAGCCGACGCGGGCAGCATCCGGACCTTCGTGGCCGAATCCGGGCATGGAGACGCAGATCAGCTTAGGGTTCAGCTCGTGGAGCTGGTCGTAGCCGAGGCCGAGCCGATCGGCGACGCCGGAGCTCCAGTTTTCGACGAAGACGTCGGCAGTGGCGAGGATTCGCTTGAGTGCCTCGGCGCCCTCGGGCTGTTGCAGGTCGATGACGATGCCGCGCTTGTTGCGGTTGTACTCGTTGAAGTAGGAGCTGAGGTTGACGGTTTCGGCGGTGGCGGCGGCGCCGAGGCCGCGAACGGAGTCCGGGAACGCCGGTCCTTCGACCTTGATGACGTCGGCACCCATGTCGCCGAGGTAACGGCAGGCGTAAGGGCCGGCCCAGACCTGGGTGGCATCGATGACGCGAAAGCCGGCAAGGGGGAGGTCGGGGTCCTCAGATGTGCCGCTGGGCACATCCGAGGAGGGAGCGGGCGGGTCCTCGAGCGAGGCGTGGATCTCATCGGAGTGCTCGCCGACAAGGGGGGCGCGGCGTTGGGTCCCACGGTCGCCATCGAAGGAGACGGGGCCGGCAGGGAGTGGGTGACGGCCGAGGACGGGGTGCTCGACCTCTTGCCAGAAGTTGGTCTCGACGAGGCCGGGCCACTCGAGCAGTTCGCGTGGGGTGGGGATCATCGAGAAGGGTGTGCGGAACTCGGTGGCCAGCTCGAAAATCGCGCGCGAGGTGTGCTGCATAGTCCACTCAGGGATGATCTCGAGGAGGATGTCATTGGCCTCAGGAGCCCAGCCGTTGGCGAAGAGGGGGTCAGTCTTGAATTCGGGGTGGCCGATGCAGTCGTAGATCGAGGGTGCCTGACGCGGCATGCCGGCAAGTCCGATGTAGCCATCGGCTGTGGGATGGATACCCCATGTGGCGCGGATGGCGTTGCCACCTCGAGTGGACTCGCTGTCGCGTGTGAGGGCGGCGGGTCCGGCTCCTTCGAGGGTGGAGTTCTGGATCTCCTGTAAGGAGAGGTCGATGCGGTCGCCGGTGCCGCTACGCTTGGCGGCGAGCAGGGCCATGGCAGTGGCGGAAAATCCGTGGAGTCCACCCTGGTAGTAGGCCTGGTGACCGGCAGTCTTGAGCGGCACGAGATCAGGCTCGCCGCAGAGAGACATCTCGCCGCCGGCGGCCGCAGCGGTGAGCGAGGTGGCACGCCAGTGAGCACGTGGGCCGTCCTGGCCGTAGGGGGTGATGGAGGTGACGACGAGCGAGGGCTGGCGTTCCATGGCGGCTTCGAGGTCAATGCCACGGGTGGCGAGCGCACCGGGGGTATGGGTCTCGACGACGGCATCAGATGAGGAGATCAGGCGGTCGAGGGTGGCGCAGTCCTCGGGGGAGTCGAGGTCGAGCACGATCGAGCGTTTGCCGGCGTGGAGGTAGGCGCCGAGGATGCCGGCGTCGGCGTCCTCGGCATCGCTGTCGATGCCGACGGCGCGCGGGGGAATCGAGCGGATGCTGTGGCCACCTGGTGGTTCGACGACGATGACGTCGGCTCCGTAGACGGCGAACAGGCGTGTGGCGAAGGCACCGGCGACGTCTGTGCTGAGGTCGATCACGCGTATGCCGTCGAGCATCCGGTTCTCCTCGATTATCTCGCGCGTGGTGGGCGTGCGGATGTTAGCAGGCGGGGTTGGGAGATCGGAGGATGGTTGGGCCCTCGAGGTATCAAAACGGTCACCGGTTATCCGGCGGTCGTTGCGGGGCGGGCCCCACGCTGGTGGCTCCGGTCGGGCGACTAGAGCTTGGAGGCGTTGTCGATGAACACCTGAAGGCTGGGGTTGTAGCGGAAGAAGAAGTCGGCCTTGAATCCATCCTCCATGAGGTTCTTGTGGATCTCCTCGTCAAGTCGCAAGTCGAGGGTGTTGAGGGTCCACTCACCAATGGCGTGGTCGTTCTCGCAGATGTTGGAGATCATGCTGTCCCAGATGTCGGGTGGCATCTCGATCACGACGTCGACATCGCGCAACTGTTCGTCGCTGATCTCCTTGATGTCATGGATCGTCAGCACATCAAAGTTGCAGCTGATGTTGGTGTTGCCGTGCTTGAAGGCGATGATGGCGTTGAGTCGGCCAAGCTTGCGGTAGGCTTCATCCTCGACGGTGATTGCGGCGAGTTGTTGGAACCATTCGACCGAGGGGAACGTGGCGGCGCTGGTAGTCATATCTGTGCTCCTTCGTGGTGCAGTCTAGAAATCAATTGGATCGCCGGGAGCCTCGACCACGTCGAATGGTGTCATTTTGGCCAGGTGGCGCATGGGCTCTGCTTCCGGCGTCTGGGCCATCTGATCCTCGACCATGCGCTTGTACATCGGATCTAGGGCGCGCAACGCGTCCAGTTCGCTGTGTGCGAGGGCGAACGTGGTTGGTACCTTGTGGATCGTCGCTTTCCCGCAGTGCTTGCATTCAGTCGGTTCGGGTGAGCGATTGGGACGCACGAGCGCCTCAAATCCCTGACTGCAGCTATCGCACCGGTATGCGTAGAGCGGCATCCCGTTACTCGGCCGTCAGGTCTAGCATCATCTTCATTGGTCGAATCAACTTCTCGGTGCGGTCCACACCGGCAGCCTTGGTGTAGCGCACGTATTCGCGAATCCAGTCACGCTGGAGCCGCTTCACGGTCAGCATACCCTCGTCCATCTGCTTCACGCCGCCGCCGAAGATAACGGCGAGCGCCTCCCAGATCACTGGGTCCTGAGACTCGCCGAACTGGACTATCTCGACCCGAGTTAGCCAGTCGCTGAACGTCTTTTTCAGCATCGGGCGCTGGCTGATGGCGAATCGAATGTGGTCCATCGCGTAGGCGGAGGTGCGGGCACGGTCGGGTTGTAGTCGCGAGGCGAGCACTCGGTCTGCCTCGGTCGGTCCGTAGGCAGCGAGGTAGCGGAGAATCGTCCGTTGTAGCGCCCCTCGCATTATGTACTGGGTGAGTACGGTCTCGGACCAACCGGCGTAGGTTTCCAGAATCTGGCGGTTCATCTTGCCGGGGCTCTCCAGCAGCATGCCGCCGCCGTTGAGCATCGCGCGCTTGCGATAGCCATCGAACATTCGTGCCGCGTCGTAGACCGCCGTGGAGAAGTAGAGCTTCACTTCGTGGTAGCCGGGGCTGAGGTTCTGGAGCCAGCCGGAGACCGCTTCGGTCTCAACCGAGGCCTGCTGGCAGAGTTCGGTTGAGACCTGGCAGATGGCGATCTCTACGTCGTCCGGGACGTTGTCCGCGGTGTCCCATGGGACGTCGGTCGCGGTCGACCAGCGGCGGCTGATGCTCTCTTCATAGAGCCGCCCGGCGACATCCGCCCACTGCTCGTACTTGTCTTGCAGGTAGTAGCCGCCGATGTTGCCAGCCTCTGGCGCCGGCCAGGCACCACGCGGGCAGCGGTTGCGGTATGGGATGTGGTCCGGGATGTCTGAGTATATGCCGACGTTTAGAGCATCGACCGTTAGGCCGCCGCCGTTCTTCTCCGGGAGGGCGCGTGTGCCCCAGCCCAAGGTCTTCTGCATCCAACTCAGATCGATCGATGCGAAATCCTCGGCGCTGCCTGTCGCCGTCTGTTCTTGAACCATGTGCTGTGCCCCTTTCCCTCGCGGATCCGCGTGTGGTGTATATCAATGAGCCGGCACGGTCTCCAAGGAATGCCACGCCGGCTCGGTTCGATTCGTGTGCGTGTTAGGCCGCGACGTATTGCGCGAGCATGGCGTTTGCGCGACCGTCTTCGAAGCGGTCTCCGAATCCGGCGACGCGGACGCGCTGAATGTATTCCTTGACTTGACGCTGGCGGACGGCGAGCGAAATCTGCTCACCCGCTCGTAATGATTCTTCGTCGGTTCCGCCACCCAGCAAAATGGCCAACGCCATGCTGGACGGTGTGCCACGCGCGGCGGGGTTCTGGCCACCGAGGCCGAGCACCAACCCCATCTCGATTTCGTCGAGGTAGCTGTGAATCTCGGCCTTGCGGTCCGGGTCGGTCTGCGCGAGGTACTGGAGGTGCATCACACCGAAGGCAACGTGGCGCGACTCGTCCGAGGCAGCAAGGCGGTAGATCGCCTTTTCGGTTTCGTTGTAGCTCATCAGCTCGCCCATCCGGAAAATCGAGAGCACGAGGCCCTCGCCCGAGATGTGGAGGCGGGCGGACATCTCCGTGAAATCACGTGCGGAGTCGATCGTGCCGCCGGCGAGTGCGGAGTTGTTGAGCTGGCCCATCAAGCCGCCGCCGTTGGCCAGTGCGCGCTTGCGAAAGACGTCTAGGTGTCGTGCTTCGTCCATGATCTGGGAGATCAGGAACATACGCGGCTCGTAGTAGTCCGGCGTGGTGTAGGCGATCCATTTGCCTGGGACATCGCCAGCGACGAACTCTACTTCGGTCAGGAAGGTGGCGAGCATGCACTGTGCACGCTCGATCTCGTCAGGCAACTCTTCCAGCGAATCCCACGGAATGTCCGTAGAAGACGACCACTGGCGCTGGACGGCCTCTTCGTAGAGCTGGGCACCGTTGCGTAGCCAGACGTCTGTCTTGGTACGAACGGGGTAGTTGCCGACACGCGGTGCGTCGGGGCGCAGGAGGGCACCACGTGGCCGGCCGGTCATGTTGTCGCTGAAGTCAGGAGTCTGGGCGAACGGGCCGGAATCGCTATTGTGTAACAGTAGGCCGCCCTTGGCGTCGTCGACATCCGGTCTGGTACCGAAGGTCTCGCTGCGCTGCAGCCAATCGAGCTTGTAACCACGCTCGCGACCGTAGTCGAGCAGCGCCTGGTATTCGGAGCCGGTTTGCTGGCCGCCACTGGTCTCGGAACGAGCTTCAGCTGCCATGAATGTCACTCCCCCGGCGCTTCATGGGAGCGCCTCGATGCCTTCAACTCCGTGCCTGCGAAAACGACGATAGCCGTAGATAGATATCGCCCAAGGTGGAATCGCCTCCGCTCAGCATGCCATACATAGTGTATGTGAGACCAGAAAACAACTATCGACAAGTTTTCCTGACTACCTAAGGAATGGTCGAATGAACGAATGAGAGCGTGATCCAGATCATTTGATGTTGGTGCCGGGGGTGGGATTCGAACCCACACGCCTCTCGGCCGCGAGGTTTAAGCTCGCTGCGTCTGCCCTTCCGCCACCCCGGCACGGGTGCTGCTCGATTGTGCGTGATCGGGTGCTGTGCTGTCCTCTCTTGTTCTGCGGGAGCGGGCCCGAACCGGAGTGGTCTCGGCCTGAGCCATCCGGTGGCCGGATGGCTCAGGCCGAGCGACGGACGTAGATCGCTGCTGAAGTTTCCATACTTTCCCGCATGGGTGCCGAGGCCCGTAGGTGTACATCGGGATTGCTGCGGGGTCAGGGAGCCAATAGTCCGGGATAGGTGACAGGCACCGGGACGCGTACACTACAATCCTCCCTAGTTTGAACCCGTTACCGCTCCCCGCGGAGGTCCAGCACCCGGTGGGGAAAATCGCCCCTGACCCTGAGCGTATGTCCGTGCGTCCGGACCGAGTCGTCCTGACGGCGAAGCGGCGTGGTTTGTCGTCCGCCGATGGCAGCACGCCGGGGCGACGCCAGTATCTGAAGTTGAAGAGTCAGAACCCGGACGCGCTGCTGCTGTTCCGGATGGGTGATTTTTACGAGACCTTCGACGAGGATGCCGAGACCGCGTCCGCCGAGTTGGGGATCGCACTCACGTCGCGGTCGATGGGCAAGAGCGAGGGGCGGATTCCGCTGGCCGGAATCCCCTATCACCAGCTTGAGCGATATCTGGAACGGCTGGTCACCGCCGGGCACCGTGTGGCGATCGCGGAGCAAGTGAGCGAACCCGGCAACGGTCTAGTGGAGCGTCGCGTGGTGCGGGTAGTGACGCCGGGAACGGTGGAGAGTGGCTCGCTTCTGCCACCGGAGGCGCACAACTGGCTTGCCTCACTGGTGCCGGCGACGCTGGACGCCGATGGTGAGGCTCGCTGGGCACTTGCCGTCTGCGATGTCACGACTGGCGAACTGGAGCTGCAACTTCTGCCGTCAGAGGCGTTGGCTGGCGAGTGGGTGCGGTTGGCTCCACGCGAACTGCTGCTCCCGCGAGATGTGCGGTTGCCGGATGCTGGTCGCCCGGAGCAGGTGTTGGTGACCGAACGCCCCGCACGCGCGTTTGACGTGGAACGTGCGCGGGATGCGTTGACCGAGCAGCTTGGTGTGACGACGCTGGACGGATTCGGCATCGATGGCTTCGAACCGGCGCTGGGCGCGGCGGGGGCGCTAATTGACTACTTGGGGGAAGCGTGGCCGGGCGCGCTGGCACACCTGCGACCTCCGAGCGTGGTGCGTGGCACCGAGCACGTGACGCTGGACGCACAGACACGACTTAACCTCGAGTTGTTCACGCCGTCACGCAGCGGCGGTAGCGGCACATCACTGGTGGAGACACTGGACGAGACGCGTACGGCGATGGGCGCGCGGCTACTTCGACAGCGGCTTGGCCGACCGCTTCAGCGCCGGGAGCTTCTGGAGCGTCGTCTGGACGAGGTGTCGGCGTTCGTCGAGGCCGGTAGCGCGTGTCAGGCCTTACGAGAAGCATTGCGTGCACTGCCGGATGTGGAACGACTACTGGGTCGAGTCCGTGCAGGGACGGCACACGCGCGCCACTTGCTCCAACTGCGGCTGGCGCTCGAACGCCTGCCCGCGGTTGCGGTGGCGGGGCGTGCGGCGGGCCCGGCACCGGCAGCGTTGATCGAAGGTGCGCTGGGCCCCGCAGCGGAGCCAGCGGCGGCGATTGCGGCGGCTCTGAGCGCCGACCCGCCGGCCGATCCAGCTGACGGAGATACGGTGCGGGGCGGTTTCGATCCTGAGGTGGACCGGCTGCGGTCACTGGTGAGCGGCGCCCGTGAGCAACTGGGCGCACTGGAGATGGCAGAGCGGGAGCGAACCGGTCTTGACTCGCTGAAGGCCGGTTATCATCGGGTCTTTGGCTACTACCTAGAGTTGCCGCGCAGCCAGGCTGACCGTGCACCAGAAGACTACGATCCACGACAGACGCTCGCATCGACTCAGCGTTTCCGCTTCGCCCCGCTGACGGAGCTGGAAGGAGAAATCTTGGAGGCGAAAGATCAGCTGCTCTCGGCGGAGCGCGCGGTACTCGATCGGTTGCGAGGGCAGATCTCTACCGCCGGTCCGGCGCTGGTGCGAGCGGCGGAGGCGGTGGCAGCACTGGATGTCGCGGCAGCGCTGGCGACGTGCGCGGTCGCTCATGGCTACGTGCGCCCGGAGTTGGCGGACTCCGGTGCACTGGAGATCGAAGCGGGGCGCCACCCGGTGGTTGAGCGTCAACTGGAGGCCGGGGAGT